>ERZ1026945.47-NODE-47-length-66823-cov-13.355350_pt1 | contig 66823 bp, 63 predicted proteins | sample MGYA00519304_ERZ1026945 | MGnify/ENA primary metagenome ERZ1026945 (study PRJEB26926, sample SAMN06164619) | human gut metagenome | biome: ENVO:00009003; feature: ENVO:2100002; material: ENVO:00002003 | host: Homo sapiens | place: USA | collected 2012 ...
TAATTACTATTAATTCAATATTGTTTAAAAACATATCTAAATCAAAAAACTGATTATCCACAATTTTGTTTTTGACATATGGATCATAAACTTTTACTGAAGGACATAAATGTTTCTTCATACATTCCAGCAATTGAAGCGTGGGACTTTCTCTTACATCATCAACATTTTCCTTATATGTCAGACCATAAAATCCTACTTTATCTAAATTTGTAATATTGTTTTGTTCCATAATTTCATGTGTTCTTTCCAATACAAATTCGGGCATTGAGTCATTAATCTTTCTTGCTGCAAGTATAATATTTGCTAATCCAGGGTAATCTCCCACCAAAAACCATGGATCAACAGATATGCAATGTCCTCCTACCCCTGGTCCAGGAGATAATATATTAACACGAGGATGTTTGTTGGCAATTCGAATTATTTCATATATATCTAATCCTGCATTTCTACATATTTTTGTTAATTCATTAGCAAACGCAATATTTATATCTCTATATGTATTTTCCACGACTTTCGTCATTTCCGCTGTACGAATATCAGTTGTAACTATTTCACCTTTGCAAAATGACGCATATATTTCCTTTATATCCTGTGCAACCCAATCAAAATCTGCTCCAATTGTTCTTGAATTACTTCTCAATTCCGTGATTATTTTCCCTGGTATGATTCGTTCCGGAGCATGTGCCAAATAGACATTTCTTGTTCCTACTAATGGTCGAATGTATTTATCTATTGTATCTGGAGAAATGGTAGATTCTATCACAATAATACATCCATCATTACATACATTTAAAACACTTTTGACAGCTTCAACGACATATGATGCGTCAATTTTCTTATTCTCTTTGATATATGGCGTTGGAACTGCTACCACATATACGTCCGCCCTCATATATTCTGTAGTAAACTGAATTCCAGAATTTATAGCTTTTTCGTATAATTCCTGCATTCCATTCTCCGTAAATGAAACATCCCCTGAAATCAATTTGTCAACCACAATATCATCATAATCTGTTCCAATAACCTTATAATTACAAGACATGCTGAGTGCAGTTGGTAAACCAATGTAACCTAATCCTACTACATTTATTATTATATCTTTTCTTACCATAGCTTTTTATCCTTCCCTTACCGGCATCTACTAAACATTTATGTTTTTTAAATAAATTGCATCAAGAAAATATTTTACTGCCCAACTAATTTCTTCATCGGGAAAATAATTTATTTTTTCATTTTTTGAAAATAACTGTATTTTTCTATTTCCTAATTTTATTCTTGATCGGTAACCGCCATACCATCCTCCAGAATTATTTTGTAAGCTAATCGCATAATCCAAGGCTCTATTTCCCCTTTTTTTATCTCCTATTTTATACCATACAATCGCTAACTGAAAAAGTCCTGTAGAACATACCCATGTAACATTTTTTAATGCTGGAACTGAGCCATCCATTCTTTGCAACCGATTAATCTTTTTGATTGCTTTTTTTACAATTTCCACTTCTCCTAAATCCACAAGTGCTTCTAATATATATGCATAAAAATGAGACAAGTAATTAAAATCAAGAATGTCCTCTTTATATTGTCTTATATAATATTCTTTTACTTTTTCAACACAATCAAGATAATGTTCGTTTCTTAACAGAATCCCAGCTTCCTTCAGAGGAGGTAAGCAATATAAATGTATTAATTCCGAATTGAATCCATTATTATCCCAATTGGTTCCCTCTGTTGATGCCAATCGTCCATCTTCATGAATATTGGATATTAGCCAATTACATCCCCTTATCAGGCTATCTTTCGCCTCTGGTAATATGTCAACAATAGCAACCAATCCTCTTAGGACCTGTCCCGTATTAAATACTGACTCTCTCGTCTGTGATCCATCTAACCAAGCACCACTATCTTCTTGTATACTGCATAGGTATCGAGCATACGAGACAGCCTTTTCTGTCATATCCCATTGCAAAAGAGTAGGGATATAATAGCCTGTTACCTCTTGATATATAGTTCTCTGCTTTGAGGTAATTACAATCCCCGAATTTTTGATTGTGTTTCTCTCTATCCATTTTTTTGCTTTGGCAATTTCATTTTTATATGTATTATCTTTCAATTCACTCATATCCATTTTATATTCCTAATATGTTATTTTCTCTATAAAAAATACTTGTGCTATCACACCCCATAGGATTTCCCCACAACACGCCAGACAGTTCTAATTGTTTAAAGCCTCTTGACTTCAAATACTCGAACCCCTCTCTGTAATAATCTCTTTCCGTATCATCCCATACGATCACCCCAGAGTCATTTATTTTATTAATACAATTTTCAGCACATCGAACTCTATCTCTACCATCTATCAAAATTATATCGAAAGTCTTATCCTCGTTGTTTATCATGTCACAATATTTGCCACCATATTCCAATTCACAATATTTTATATCTACATTTGGGGGAATATTTTTTTTAATACTCTTATACCATTTAATATCATATTCTATTGATACAACTTCGTTCGCATACTTTGACCAAAAAAATGTGCTATTTCCTGCTCCCCATTCAAAAACCTTTAAGTCTTTTAAATTTTTTATTCTATCTCGCACAAAATAAACGGCCGCTTCGCACCACCAGGGATTTATATTCTCATTAATATCATAAAAGAATTCTCCTGACGAACTTCCCATCGCCCAACTAGTCAAAATTCCACTTTGATATAATGCACTTGTTTTTGTATTCATACTCCACGCCAGTTTCTTATTAATATCATCTAAATCCAATCTATCCTCAATAACATGTTTTACAAAAATATAGCTTAAATAATCTCTAACTCTACAATTATGCACTATATTTACACCCTGATTTACTTTCAAACGTCGAATATTGTCCATTGTAAGAAGGGGAACAAAATATCTATCACTATCTATTAATTCAATATATTTATCTTTTAATAATTCAATAGAAACAACATCTGGCAAAAAGCAGTTTTCCATGCTGTCCTCATAATAGAAATCATATTTTTCTTCTTTCATTTTATCTAAAATTTTTAAGCTTTCTTCTACATTGAGCAACACCTGATCCCCACCCACTCTGACTACATATCCTGATTGGGTAAGCACCGAGCCGAGAAATCTTTTAGTAACATCCGGCTCTGATGACAATACTAGATTTACATCGTTTCTTTTTCTAAAGAAATCAATTAGTTCTGTATTTTCTTCACAATCATAAATACAACAAAGAAGCGATGAACTGATCTGCTTAGATTTGTCAATAACATGTGCAATAACCTCTTTATCTTGAATTTTCTTTAATAAAAAAGAATTAAATCTAGAATCACATTGAATATATACTAATACATCCATCGTTTGTTTCCTCCGTAATATTTTTTAATTTAAATTCTTCTATACCGCATACAAAACCACCTCTGACAACGTAGGTTCATGTGCCCTTAAATACAATTTATAGTCTGGTCGTAATGCTTTTATATATTGCGGAATTGAAATCAAGTCTTCCTTTTTATGATATACGCATATAGCTAACTTAGGTTTATATTTCAATATGGTATTTTCAGCCCCCTTCAAAGCGTTTAACTCTTCTCCTTCTATATCCATTTTTATAAACGATACATCACCTTCGATTTCATGGTCAATTGTCGATATATCTATTCTGTTCTCTGCATTTTCCATAATGCAACTACAACTGTCCGAAATATTATAGCCCGCTTCACCAATTTTATCCGACACACCTTTTTGTATAATTTTTACATTAGAATATAAATAAGTATTATCTACTAATTTTTCATATACTGTTTTGTCTGGTTCAAAGGCATAATATTTTCTTACTTTCCCCACATGATATATATATGATATAAATGTATCACCCGTATAAGCTCCACAATCTAAAACCACCTCATTTTGTGAAAAGTTTAGTATATTAGGAAAATATTGATCTCTTACATCCTTTTGTGTCCATACATCAAGCATTGGATAATTTTTAACATTCATATGTCCATTAACATATCGTTCAAAAGTCTCTCTTGATAATTCATCATCAAGCCAAGCCTTTGTTTGTTCAAAAAGGCGCCTGTTTTGATTGTAGAACGCTTTAGTTAATCCTCTTTTCTGATAAATTTCATAATAATTATCAATGAAATAGCACTTATCGTTTCCAAATCCCATCCACTTATTTTCTAAAAACATTTTCCAGGAATAAAAAATATATATTTTCCCTATATTAGAGCTTTCTATCAACATTTTCACTACCTTGCCATACTTAAGCGGGGAAAATATAACCACAATATTATCATACAAGGTCTTCTCATCAAATTTCTCTATATTCATTCCATGAAAAGTATTTCCCTCAGACCAGTATTCCGTGCTCACTAATACCCCTTCAATATTATCTGTAAGTCCATACTCTTCTATATATGCATACGCTTCTTCAGCAAGCTTTCCTGTACCATATAGCCAAAATTTTTTTTCTCTTAAAACTGTTCTAAAAACCTCTGGTATTTCGATATTTTGTCCCATAGTGTTCCTTCCTATATATATTTTGTTATCATACTATAGATTTTGTCCACATCTTCAAAATTATCTGGATCAATGTCACTGCCAGACAAATGAATGTTATAGTGTGTTTCTATTATATCTATTATTTCAACGATATCTATAGAATCTATTTCTCCGCCTGATACCAATGCTTTACCGTTTGCAAAATCAATATTTGAATTTAGTTCTCTCAACAATGCAATTAATTCGTTCATCTTTCACCTCATATACTCTTTCTTTAAATATACTCTATCTATTTTTCCATTTGGATTTAGTGGAATCTGGTCTAGTTTAATAAGTTTATCTGGTCTCATATATTGTAATAAACTATTATCTATATATGATTTCAACTCTGTTTCTCCTATTTCTCCCTTATAAAGCAGAATTATTTTTTGATTTTCCGGATCATACAAGCAACACGCAGTTGATATTTTTTCGTGCGCATTTATGATTGTCTCAATTTCGCCTAATTCAATTCTATACCCCATTTTTTTAATTTGAAAATCTTTTCGTCCTACAAAATGAAGGATGTTGTTTTCGTCCCTGTATGCCAAATCCCCGGTTCTGTACATACGTTCGTACCAATTTTTATTTAATGGATTTCTGCCAAAAGAATTATTTGTTTTTTCATCATCATTATAATATCCGCTTGACAAGCAATCTCCAACGACACATATCTCGCCAACAACGTTTGGCTTTGTCTCTTCATCTTTTTCATCTAACAATATTATTTTGCAATTTTCGCATGCTTTTCCAAGCGGTATATTTTCATTCACATCAAAATCCTCATGAATATCATAATAGGTACACGCATATGTTGTTTCTGTTGGTCCATACATATTCACATACAATGCATCTGGAATAAATTTTTTCCATTCTTTTAAATATTTGCTTGGGAAAACTTCTCCGCAGAATATTATTCTCTTAACGCTATTTGGTACACACGTCTCAAACGCATGGCAATCAATCACTGTCCGTAGTGCGGATGGTACCCATATTAGTGTTGTAATTTTCTTTTCTTCTACATACGCTAAAACCTTTTTAGGAAACGAATAATACATTTTGGGTGGAAAATATGCTGTTGCGCCAGACACCGCAGGAATAAGAACATCAGGAATCGACGCATCAAAGTACAAGGGTGCCTGATTACATAAGCTATCAGAATATACAAACCCATATTTCTCACTAATCCATTCTGCAAAATCTACAGCCGCTTTATGAGATATGGCTACCCCTTTTGGCATTCCAGTAGATCCACTTGTAAACAAAACATACATTAAATCTAGGCTACATATCTCTTTTTTTACTTTTTCAATTGAATCGATATCTAAAAACCCACACAATAATTCATCAATTGTTATGCATATACAAGTATCCCCCCATTTTCTCTTTGCTTGCTCTACTAAATCGTCATCACATATTATCACTTGTGGATTTAATACATTGTAAATATGTGATACCCTTTCTATTGGCATTTCAACATCAATCGGGCAATACACGCCTCCTGCATACAATGTACCAAAAAAAGCTGCAATACATTTTATGCTTTTTCTCATATATATCATTATAGGTGTTTTTTCTTTTCCCATTTTGATAATATTACTACCTACCACTTTCGACAAATATGTAATCTGTTTAAACGTGTATTCATTTTTCAACTCTGAATATGCAACTTTTTGAGGATACTTCTTTTCAATATCCTCAAGATAATCCAATATTGTTATTTTCATCTTCACTATAACCTTTCTAAAATATTAAGTTTCTATCAATTTTAAAATCGAAAAGGTTTCTGCATTGATTTTTTTTAATATCATCTTCAATTACTGGATAACTCTCTCCTAAATGGACTATATAACTCCTGCATCCATAAAAAGATGTATCCTTTGCAATTTTTTTATTTAGTAATAAGTCTCCCATTCTATTAAATTTTTCGATTGAACCAACCTTATTACTTTTAGGAAAGAATTTATACTCTTTTAAAATCTGATTTCCATTTTCTTCGCGAACATTAATGGAGAATACTTTTTCATACCGATATGGAACATGACACATTACTTCAACGTAATGAATGAATGTCATCGCATGCACAAAATCCGTTCCTAGCATTATCTGTGTCACATTTTTCTGTTTACAATATTCAAAAGGCGAGTCTTTACCAAAATTACTATAGTTCTCCATGTTGCACAGATATTCCTTGTCTTTTCCCCATACCATAAAAGAATGCATAGGATGCTTTGTTCTAGTAAAATCTAATCTCTTCATTGCTAAATTACCTAATGCCCCTGTTGATCCTTTAGTTTTTTTCACATCATATAACACAGATGTATCTAAATCCCATTTGAACACCGGAATAAGTAAAGTTCCCTCCTCGCCTATTTTCTTCTGGATACAATCAATAAAATAATTACCATCAAACCTGCATTGCTTACTCTTAAAAATCAATGACAATTTAATAATATCGGATGATAGCCAAACTATATCTCCCAATTTCAAGCATAAGCTATCCAACAGTTCATCATATAAATCCATAAACTTTCACCTCTCGCAAACTATATTATTTCAAGGAATCGGCTTAAATCATAATCCCTATCTTCGTTAATAATATTTTTTAATGTAAATATATCTTTGTATATAGCATTATCAAAATATAAAGTTTTTATTTCATACTCTAATTTCCAAGTATCAAAAATAACCACCTTATATAAGGAAAATGAATACAAATAAAGATATCTTTCTTCTCTTTTCCCAAGTAAAGAAAATTGTCCTGAACACATCCATCTTCTGATATCTTCCTTTTTTTGAATGCACTCTGCATTTTCAGAATTATAATACATTTCTTGCTTATCTTTCAAAATACCTATAATATTTTTACTCAAAAGCGGAATAAACCATACCGACTTTTCAAGACTAATACAATCAATAAATACAGGATCTTCACTGTTTTTACTAGTTATCCACAGGTCTGATACTTTTTCATTTTCATTCAAATATTGCAGCAAAAACGTAAATTCTCTTACTTCATTGTTATACGATAGATTAATTATCTTATTATCAAATCCCGTAAGCCAAATCCCATCTTTATCGCAACACATATTAGTTCTTGGCAGACTATCAAGTTCTAAACTGTACTTTGTGATTTTATTATATCTGCAATCAAATTCGTACTTTATATTACCTTTTAATACAATATATTTTTCTTCATCCCAAGCACTAGCAATTGGCTGACCTACCGATTCAAGAACCGAATAATAGCTTACATCATTGTAATCCTCAGCAGAAATTGAAATCATCTTTCCAATACCCTTTGAAAATGCATAGAGTCTATTGTTTATTTTTTTTATTTTTTTTATTTCTAGGCGTATTTCTTCATCACTTTCAATTTGAATCTTATCCCACGAATTATCATTTAGATTGTAAACAAATATGTCTTTACCTTTGTCTGGCAAACAAAAAATTTTATTATCTATCATTTCGCAATAAGAATATTTTTTATACATATCCAAATCATTCACAGGCAAAAAAGAAACTAATTTTACAATAAAATTATTTAGGTCAACGCAAAACAGCATTTCCAATTCTCCGCCAACAAACCACGCATTATTTCCTTCAATACACCAATTCACACTCCAAAACATATATTTGTTGCCTCCAAATCATTCTACAAAAAAAGCCAACTCCGCGCACAATCTCACAGAATCAGCCTTGTTATATCTCATCCGACCTCCATGTCATGAATCACGATACATCTATATGATATATCGACATTTTACATATAATGCTTAACCAACAAACGCCGGAGAATTCGATATCTTCTCCAGCGTTTATGCACATATCTATAAACTTATATCTAATATTTTCGATCTTCCCGAAACCGTTCCAGATCCCCCTGTGTTGTGATCTTGTAATTCTTCTCATCCCCAGGTATCATGGCAATCTTCATTCCTGCCAGAATTGCCGGTTCGGACGAGCCATTGATTGTGTAGATATCATCTGGGAGTAACGCTTTGCACGCCTCATAATATGGTGTGAATCGAAACACTTCCGGTGCCTGTCCGGCAAATAATTCCTCTCTGCGAAGCGTACCGGAGATTATCTTTCCATCCGCACTTTGATAGATCGTATCCTTCATCGGAAGTACCGGCATTACACCATCTTTCCCTGGTAACGCCACAAAGCAATCGCTTATTATCTGCATCGTCAGATTCGGTCTCGCAGCATCACAGATCATGACATTGACATCTTCGGACACTATGCGTCCTGTTCTAATATCCTCTTCAATATCTTCTAATGCATGCAAGATGGACAATTGCCGGTTGTCACCCGGCTCGGAATATCCTATGAATATTTCTTTCCAGGTCGAAGCTGTCAGATGTTTCCGGACATCCGCTTCGATATCGTCCTCCCACATATCTGCACAGACTATCCGTATTCCGTCGATCTCCGGTGCCTGCACACAGGTTGAAAGCACATATGTCAGAATCATCTTATCATTTACTTGTATATACTGCTTCGGGATATCCGCACCAAGTCTGGTGCCGGTTCCTCCTGCTAATATAATTGCAATGTTCATAGTATTATCCTTTTTCGCGTAGAGTACTTTATTCTTACAGATCTTATAACTTCTCTATCTTCTCAATCACGCATGTATGTTCTTTTGTTTCTTTATCATAATTGATTCCTGCTAGAATCATATTTCCCTGATACTCAGATAAACATTGTGGATATTTTTTGTCTTCTATCTGATCTATCGCAGCATCTGCGGTTTTATTCCATTTCAATTCGACAATCAGTGCCGGTTTATCTGTATACCTTTTTCTTGGCAGAAACACCATATCCGCAAAGCCCTTTCCCGATGGGAATTCCCGTATAACTGTATAATACTGTCGGGCTGCATATAAGGCTAATGATATAGTGTAACTAAGTGCATTTTCATCATTATATTGCAGATTCGACGTTTCGAAATGTGCCAATTCCATACCTTGTGCCACAAGTTCCTCATTGCCGTTCCATATTGCATCAAGCAATTTCTTCGAACTCCGAATGGCTGTCACAACTTCTGTCCACCCAGCGCCTTCCACTGCATTGTAGAATTCTTTCCGGATTTCCTGATTCGGAATATAGACTTCTTCCCGTTCAAAATCATATGCCAGATATCCAAGATGTACAAGCAACGTCAACACATCATCTGCATCCTCGAAGGTTGTCATATCATTACTGAACCTTCCGGTATTGATGTGCTGATGTGCCCCAGCCAGCATCTCTGTTACCATATCCTTCAGACCGCCGAAGTTCAGCTCTATATATGTTCGCAGTGCTTCATACGTTTCTGTCTTTGTCCAATAGCTGTCGAATACACCACTCAGCATTGCTTCCACAACTGCTTTCGGATTGTACACAGATTTTTCCTTCAGGAACGAATAACCGTCATACCATGCCTTCATATCATCAAAGCTGCGATCGTATCTCCGGCATAAGTCTAATACTTCCTCTTCTGTGAATCCGACATACGCTTCCAGTTCCCGCGGATTGGTCATCGAGAATTCCTGGAACATGTTAAGTGCCGAATGACTGCCGTACTTCTTGATCGGAAGAATTCCTGTCATATAAACAAGTGCTGTATATGCCTTATCTTTCAACCAATCGCGTAAGAAATCCAGATACTGTTTCTGTTCATTCTCGGTGCATTTTTTCTCCCGGAAGATGCAATCCCACTCATCAATCAGTATCACGAAAGGCACCTGTTCCTGATTATAGATATCCTGCATCGTGAATGTCAGATTATTCTCATCAAATAGTGAAATCTCCGGATATTGTGTGCGAATATCATACAACAGCCTCTTGCGAAGCATCCCCAGCATATCCTCTACATGCCGGCTGTTGCTCAGGAATTCCTGCATATTAATACTGATTACATTGTACTGATTCATATATCTTACATATCCTGGATCCTTCGCGATTCTCAGCCCATCGAATTCCATGCGTGAATCCTTATTCCGTCCATAATACGCCGCTAACATGTCAAGTGCCATAGACTTTCCGAACCGACGAGGTCTGCTCACACATACATACTGCTGATTCGTTCCAAGCACGTTGTTCGTATATGCAATCAATTCTGACTTATCCACATATATTTCGGAATTCAAAGATCTATGAAATTTGTCATTCGTAGGATTCAGATAGATTCCCATACAAACACCCTTTCTTCTCTTATACTATCCAATCTCCCGTATCTCACGCAGGATATCGCCATATGGACGGTTCTTTCCGAACAGAACCGTCGTACCCAGTACGAACCCATCGACACCCTTCGGTGCAAATTCCTGTATCTTATCCTTTCCACAGGCACCATCCCAGTAGACCTTGATGCCCATTTCCTCTTTCATAGATACCAGACGTTCTACTTTCTCACCGACATAAGGCAGGTACATCTGTCCGGCATTCCCTGGATTCACGGTCATGACAAGCACCTTATCCACGATATGCAGCATCTCATATACTGTCTCGATACTTGTTCCCGGATTGATTGCAATCCCCGGTATCATGCCTGCATTTATAATCTTCTGCAGTGTCGTAGATGGATGATACTCCGCTTCCGGATGGATGTATACCGTATCACCTTTTCGAAGGCGGTTCAGGAACATCTGGATATTGTTGTTCGGATGCTCGATCATCAGATGGACATCCAGCGGTGTTGTCGTTGCCGATGCGATATATGCCATATCATAGAGTGACATCGCGAAGTTCCCTACATAACGTCCGTCCATGATGTCAATATGAAAGGAATCGATTCCCGCCGTATCCAGTTCCTTTACTTCTTTCTCCAGATTTCCAAAATTCGCACACATCATGGATGCATTCAATTCAAACATAATACATAACCCCTTTCTCACCTGTTCCCCAACCATACTTCTCTATGTTCCTGCCATATACTGATACTTATATATTCTGCCACAACATATTAATCCTGTATCTGTGCCGGCCATATGCGAATCCCATATATTCCTACATCTGCACCGGCCGTATATCTCCTTTATATATCTACATTCTCTATCATAACCGGTTTCTTCAGCACTTCACACTTATGCGCCAGGCTATCGGAATCTCCATAATATGCATCGCATACATATGCCGCGCAGTCACTATCCTGTGTATTATCGTAGATCCCCCATGTCTGTTCCTGATAGTTCCGGACAATCGACCGATATTCTTCGATTCGCTCCGGACACGCCTTCTCGACCGCCTGCACAAAGAGTGGATGCGGTCTCCATAATAGTACCACATCTTCCCTGCTTTCTTCAAATATTTTCAGGCTTCTTCGAATCTTATCAATCGTTGCGCCACCATACTGCATCAACGTTGCCACATTCGTGCCATACAGGATAATCTTCTTCCTGCTGCCATCTGCACGACAGATCATACTCTTCCAGTTCGATGGCATATTCCGCAGATATTCTTCCCGTTCCTGCTCCCGCTCATAACGTTCCGCATCATCAAGCGGAGAACCGTCTCCGCGAATCTTAGTCTCCCAGATTCCCCGTGTATCTTCCCCGGCGAACTCTGTCAGATAATCAATATACGCCTGCCGCATCGCCCCTGACTGTACGATCGTCATGTCTGCATGCACAACACCCGGCATACGACAGTAATAATCCATCACCTTCCGTGCCTTCTGATTCTCTTCACTTGGCACATCCACCTTGAACCACGGGATATAGATCAGCTTGTCTGTATAATTCTTGATCACAGAAGAATAATACTGCGGAGCCACGGAAGTCGTGTAGTTATAGCTATCATACGGACTCTGTATGAAGATGATATCCGGATGCACCTTCTCGATATCATAGGTCTGATAATCCTGCACATCAAGATAGTCCGAATATTGATCGCCCTCATAATACGATTCCTTTATCGCACCCTGCGCATCCCGAAGATAATACGGAATCGGAAGCACCATCACTTCCGTCCCCACTTCCTCTTTTTCTCTCCGCCATACACTGTCAAACGCCTTCCAGTTGGATGCTTTGTATGTCAGGAACAACACACGCTTCTTCGGTACACATCGCTCCACACATTCTTTGAACCCATCCGCGATTTCTGTCAATACACCTGCCAGATCATCCACATCAATTCCAACACCCTGTTCCACGGCCTGACCTGTCAATTCGCCTATCTGATATAGCAATTCACAATACTGCTCCAGAAGCTTTACAGGTTCTGTCCCTTCGCCCAATCGTTCTTCCAACAGATTACCTATCTGGACAGCGCTTTCCTGGCAGACTGACAGAAGCTGTACCGCTTCTGTATATTGTCTCCCCGCAACTACTTTCAGAAGCATGTTATGAGCCTCTTCCATAAGGCCTGCGAGCTGTATCGCTGCCTCATACGGCTTCTCCTTCTTCTGTCTGTGACTTAGATCTAAATCATCCTTGGAGAAATGATACTCAAACGGATATGGCGATACCAGTGCTTTCAAATGCTCTTCCTGCCCTGTAAAGAACGGATAATCGTGTACACCCCCGCTTTTTACAATCTTCATATAATCCCCATATTCAATCTGCAGCACACCATCGTATGCCGCCGGTGCCGGAATCTTCGTAGTCTCGAATGGCACCATAACTGTCGTATCAAAATATTCTGCCGGGTATAGGTGATTATCGAAGTATACCCAATATGGCATGAGCGCTACATGGCTGCCACCCTTGCTTGCATACAGGGAAAATACTTTCTCTCCTGCCTGAAACAGTTGCTGCCTGATACACTGTGTATAATCAAATTCTACTAAGCAGAGTTCTTCTATCTGCTTCAAAACATCTTCATACTCTCCTATATTACTGTTGTCTTCCTTTATTTCATCCCCTGCTGCCATGATCAAAGTTGCTAAAGCTTTCCGTTCTTTCTCTTCTTCCTCATCCTCTGCTATATAATCAAGCACAAATATATCAATACCGGTTGCATATGGGCAGTCATGATATTTCTCTAGATAATTCGAGTCGAAATTCAGACGATGTCCATTCGTCACGCGCGTCATATATTCGAGATACAGTTCCTCTTTATGCATATTCAATACAACAAAACTCTTCGGAAGCTCCTGTTCTGCCACCTGATTGAACTTGATATAATCCGGACGAAGCATGCAGATATCCATATCGTCGTCCCAAGGAATATACCCTCCGTGCCGGACTGCGCCAAGCAGCGTGCCACAGTCTGCAAACCAACGGATATTGTGTTTCTTGCAGACTTTGTCAATCTCTTCGAGCACCTCGAGCTGCGCTGCCCATGCACGCTTCATGGCTCCCGTAATATAGAATCCTTCCCGGATTTCATCTTCAAAATATGTATGTGGAAACTGCATATAATTCCTCCTGAAACAAAACAAGCTGACCCATATAGAGCCAGCCGTATTTTGTCAATAATATTTCAATTACTGAAGTAATGAGAGTACGCCCTGTGTAGACTGATTTGACTGAGCCAGCATAGACTGAGCTGCCTGCTGAAGAATGTTGTTCTTCGTGTAGTTTGTCATCTCAGTAGCCATATCTGTATCACGAATCTGTGATTCAGCTGCTGTCAGGTTCTCAGAGTAGTTCTCCAGATTGTTGATCGTGTAGTTCAGACGGTTCTGAATAGCACCCAGTTTAGAACGAGCTGTAGATACATCCTTGATAGCCTTTGAAATAGCTGTCATTGCGGATGCTGCAACCTTGTGTGAAGATACTTTAAGAGCATTTACACCGATGCTTGTAGCTGTCATTGAGCTGATTGTGATTGACATGTTCTCACCTGCAACTGCACCTACCTGAAGCTGCTTGTCCTTGAAAGAACCTGTCAGAAGCTTTGTACCGTTGAACGCTGCCTTCTTAGCAATAGAATTAATCTCATCTCTAAGCTGTGTCATCTCATCATCGATAGCCTGACGATCATCAGAAGCATTTACATCATTGGCTGCCTTTGTAGCAAGCTCACCCATACGCTGAAGGATGCTGTGGATCTCGTTCATGTTACCTTCTGCTGTCTGAATCAGGGAAACACCGTCCTCAGAGTTCTTAACAGCCTGATTGATACCACGAATCTGATTTCTCATCTTCTCACTGATGGAAAGACCTGCTGCATCGTCTGCTGCTCTGTTAACCTGGTATCCGGAAGACAACTTCTCAGTTGACTTAGATACTGCCTTAACATTCTGTCCCAACATTCTGTTTGTGTTTGCTGCCTGCAAATTGTGCTGTACTACCATAATAATTCCTCCTTGAATTTATTCCCGCGTCCTTGCGAGAAGTACTAGGGCACCGCCCCGTGTATAGTATGTATGTTAGAACCCGCTTGGGTAATAACCTTGTTCACAGGAACTTGTTTGTTCCTTACACCTTATATATCGGACAAGGATTCATATCCTTAACCCTCTTTTTATTATTTTTATAAAAATTATTTTTTCTGATCATAAAGCAGGGAATCATTCACCATGCCATTCGCCATCGATTTATAATACTTGTTCGCAACCGTCTTCGACTGCTTGACCTGACGCACGCCCTGAAACTTCGTGGCAAAGACCTGTTCCATCGCCGCACGGTTCCGTTCCTCGACTGCCTCAATCTGCATTCCCAGATCTACACACTGACGGATCAGATTCTGGATTGCCTGCAATTCTTCCCGATAGCGCATTGGATCCGCCTGTATCTCCTGCTTCACACGGTCATATACAGAAGAAAATCCTTTATCTCCTTCATTGATATTACCAATCAGTATCTCCTTTTGGTCTACCAGCTCAGCGAACGCATCTTCCCGGAACTTCTCTTCCGCGGCAAGCTCTGCTTGTTTATTTGTAAGCGCGAGTATCTCCTCTAGATACCGCCTCTTGCGTTCTAGAGACTCCCGCAGAATCTTCACATAAGTTCCGATCTGATCCATGTCTGCCTCCTAACTCAAAGTAAGCTGTGGTCCCCGCGCACGTTTCATAACTTCCTTCCAGATATCACGCATATCGCGCAGCTCTCCGAGCGCACGGTTTAAGATGTCCATATCTTTTTTCATATTCGCCTCGGTCAGAAGTGCAAAGATATAGTCATACATCCGCTTGAAGTCCTCTGCCACCGGATATTTCATATCCAGCGTTGAGGTAAGCTCTACTATAATATTCCGGCACTTCTGGATATTCGTATTCGTCTTCTCATAATCCTTCTTCTCCAGTGCCGTCACTGCAATATTGCAGAATTTCACAGCACCTTCATAAAGCATCAAAGTAAGATCCGCCTGTGTTGCTGTCTCGACTTTTCTTGTTTCATACGCTTTTGCCGCCATATTATATGCCATGTTCTACCCCTCCGAATAACCGACGTCCCCGGCTCATATACGCGGAGACGTCATGTCTTTTATCTATCCTGTTTCTAAAATATAGTTATATTTCTATCTGCCGCTGTCTTTAAACTGTAGTCCATCAGCTTCCGAATAAAGACGAAAGATATGACTGCTGGCTCTGCATCTTCGCCATCGCAGCTTCCATCTTGGAAAACTGATTGTAATACTTATCCTCTAAGTTCTGCAGCTTCTCTTCCCACTTGTCAATCTCATCATCATAATCGTCGATTTCACTGTCAAGTGTCTTGTCGTTGTAGAAGGTCTGTGTACTCCGGACACCCTCGATTCGCGTCATAGATTTTCTGAGATAATCATACATCTGTGTTCCAACGCCTTTATTGTCTGTCGTTCCACCGATAATCTGGCTGACTAAGTTGTCATTTCCTTCAAGTGCCGCGCGAAGCTTGTTTTCCTGTGACGCATAATTTTCATCATCTTCGTCACCCAGAATGTGCAATTTACCATTCTCCGTATAATCACCTGTCACGATACCGATCGATGCAAGCGACATCGTCTTTGTGCTGCCATCTGCAAGTGTCACCTGTACGCCCTTGTTCAGCATGGTACGCATGTCAGAAAGCAATGTCTGCAATGTAGAATCCCGGCGCAGCAATCCCTGCTTTGCCTTCTCTTCCCACTTCTCGATCTGCGTGTCGGACAGCTTGCTTCTCTCATCCTCTGTTAAGGCATCATACCCGGCATCCTTCTCACTATAGTATTTGTTCATCTCATCGATCAGCTCATTATAAGCCTTCACGAATTTCTTGACGTTATTATAAGCAGCATCTGTATCTGCAGATACTTCGACATTCACATCTGTATCGGTCTTTGCCTTTGCAGTGATGGTCATGCCGTTGATGGTCATCGTGTTGCTGTCGCCCGTGTATTTGACGCCGTTATAATAGATGATGGCATCTCTTGCATCCACCTTCTTAGAACCACTGCCAAGTCCCAGTGCCTCCAATGCACTCGCATCACTCGATGTGATATTGAAATCATTGGCAGCACCGGTCTTCGATGCATTGACATAGAATCTTCCCTGTGCGGCATCGAAGCTTGCGGAGACACCCATCTTGGAGACAGCTGTCGTGAAATCATTGATTGTTGACTTGTCATCTACAACAAAATCCTTGCCATTGACTGAGAATGTGGTTCCAACCTTGATTCCAAGATCCGCTAATTTCGTGATTCCCGAGATATCTGCGCTTGTAAAGTTATCTGCCACCTTCGCGGTAAATGCAGCGCTCACGGTATTTCCGGCTGCTGCATCCTTGTCGTAACCGACGGTACCATCGATGCCAAGTGCATCTGCCTTCACAGTATAAGTTGTTCCACTCTTGCTGCCATCATCTGCTGTTTTCGCGGTTGTGTTCGTGAATGTCAGCTTTCCGTCCTTAATGCTTGCAGACAAGCCTTTGAAGTTCTCTTCCCTCGCAAGCTTCTCGTTCAATTCGGAAAGGGATGCAACACCATCTGTCCCGGTTCCGCCAAGCTCATATTCCACCGTGTTGGTTCCATCGGAGATAGAGATCTTCTGTCCTGCCAGACTCAGATTCTGTCCGGACGCATCTGTCATATCCGCAAACTTTGTAGCAAGTCCTGCGTCATTGTATCTGGTATAGGAATTCCCTTTTATCTTGATATTGTCCCCCGTCAGATATGCAGAAGATGCGGTCTGCTCTACGGATACCGAATGTGTACCGTTTGAAGCATTTGCTCCGACGCTGACAGACACCTTTGTCTCATCACTTGCCACTGCTTTCTTCGCATTGTAGCTACTTACAGTCTTGAATGCAGAAAGCTCTGTCTTGTAGAAGTTATAAATCTTCGTATTGAGTCCGCTCCAGATCTCCTTCCTCCACTCAACATCCTGCTTTTTTTGTTTGATTTTATTTACTTTTTCAGAGCTGGCACTGACCAGTTCTTTCACCATGCTCTCGGTATCCATACCGGACGCGAGACCTGTCATACGCATTGCCATAACTAATACCTCCTATATCACTCTCTTCGTTCGTGATGGGGTTCTCCTTTAACGACGCTCGTCAACCAGAAGCCCTGCCATCTCCCATGCCTTTGCAAGCATATCGAGTGTCTTCTCAGGCGGAATCTCACGGATGACTTCATCGGTGTCACTATCTGTAACGGTAATCGAAATCCGGTTTGTATCCTCATGATACTTAAAGCTAAGCTGGGTGTGATGAAGCGGACTTGCCTGCTTTACAGTCTTGTTCAGATCATCGACCGCTGCCTTGATCTTGTCCGGTGCAACTTCCTTATCGGTCTGTACCGCACCGCGATCCTGCTGCTGTCCCGGCTGACCGTTGTTATTGCTGTTGCCTTTTCCACCGATCGGCGGTATGCTTGCAACCTGTACCTGCTGCTGTCCGGCGGTACTGCCTGTGTTCACATCCACCGTCTCAGACTGCGGACGTGTCACTCTTGTCTGTGAACTTACATTTAAGGCTCCTACGCCTCCGATTCCATCCATTCCCATAATCTATACGCCTCCTTGCGTGAACCTTGTATGCCTTCCATCCATGAACGGCATACGCCTATAGTTTCCTACTAGTTGTATCGTCAACTAATCACTCATACTTTACCACTTTATAAGAGTTTTTTCAAACTTTCTACGTCGAGATTCGCCACGGCTTCACGGTTTTCTTCCTGAATCTGTACGTAGATTTCCTTGCGGTAGACAGGCACGCTCTTCGGTGCGGAGATACCAATCTTTACCTGATCGCCCTTCGCCTCGAGCACAGTGATCTCAATGTTATTGCCTATCACAATGGATTCGCCTTGTTTTCTGGATAGTGCTAACATATTACTCACCTGCCTTTTCTTTCATCTTCTGGATTGCCTCGTAAGCATTGAATTTCACCTTGTAATCTTCGTTCTCCACGATTACCTGGATGGCTTTTCTGCCCTCTGTGTTGATGATGATCGGAGCCTTCAGGTTCGCTGTCATCTTCGTTAAGTCTGAAGAAATCGACAGTGTGACAAACATCAGAATATCCGCATCTGCAGGATCACCGATGTTCTTCATCAGCTCGTCCTCCACGATCGGACCGTAATCATCAATCAGTTCAGATGGATGGATGATCGGAAGTGCCAATGCAGGCTCCTCCATGGACTGCAACCAGCTGATCTTCGAACGCTGCTCGCGGTCGCTGTCATAAATAATTGCAAATTTCTTTAAATTCTCGAAACCAATCAGTCCCATCGGGAACTCCAGGATCTTGTCCTCCGCGATGTCGACTGTACCAAATAATCTTGTTTCTGCTACCATGCTTTATCCCTCCTCAAAATTTAGGAACCACGTTCTACAAAATAATAACGACTTCTCTATAGGTAATCCAACAACGACGCTCTGACCAGATTGCTTGTAGCTGCAAGCGCTGCCTCATATACGACATTCGCTTCCTTAAAGTTCAATGCTGCCTCTTCCGTGCTCACATCCTCATTTTCAGACTTCAATTCCTTGAATGTGCTATACTGTTCTGTCACGCGAGTCCTGATCATGTCAAGCTTTGTCATACGGCTTCCGACATCGGACTGGATGGCAGATACCTGATCCATATATCCCTGGAAGTTCGTGATATTCTTCGCAAATGTCTTCTGCATCGTCTCTTTCTTGATTGCGATTTCAACGTTGATATCTTCCAGCATGGCGTTAATCTGCTTTACCGCATCATCATTCGATGCATACTGGTTGTCCTCCAGCATACTCTTTAACTTCTTCTCTGTCTTTTCCGCTGCATCTAACTCCTGCAGCGTATAGATCAGATCATTGATGTTGTTGCTCATATCATCGTTGATAATATTTTTGCCTTCCGTATTAACCTGAATACTCTGGCTGAAATTCACTTCATAATAAATCGCCTGCGTCCGGTCATATGTATCGTAGTCCACAGTCTTAATACTTCCATCCGACTGCTCCGTGTACTGCGTACAATCGAAATAGTGCTCCGGGCGGAGGTCACCTGCCTCAAACTTATTTTTTGCGTAGTCAACTACGATATCGTCCGCCTGTTTGAGTGTATTGTACACGTTTTCACCAAAGATGATTTCGCCGGTTTCCTCAATGATATTGATATCATCCGGTCCAACCTGATAATAGGTGTCTGCATCCGCAGTAGTCTTAATCGTCTGCTTAAATCCGCTTAAATCGATTGTGTTACCATTTGCATCCAGTGCTTTCAGGGAAAGTGCTGCATTGCCCTGACTATCCTTACTTGAAATGCCCTCATATGCCAGATTCAGGCGGTAAACCTGTTCCTTGTCCGGCTTTACATAGGTACTTGTGCCTGCCAGAATCCCATCTACATCTTCATTGTTCACGCCGTTTAATACGACCGTTTTCATATCCAGATTATCCGCATTTAAATGCTGTGTAATCTTGTATGAATATTTCTTGATATCTTCTGTCTCATTAAATGCAAGGGAGCGATCCGTTTTATAACCTGAGAAGATATAACGGCCTGCATAGGTTGAATTTCCCTCACTATTGATCATATCCTGCATCTCTTTTAACACATCAATGATCGCGCTTCGGTCGGAGGTTTTGAACGAATCCGTCGAGCCCTGTGTACAATAGCTCTGGATATCTTCGAGTCGTGAAGTGATGTTGTCCAGAGAGGTTGTTGTAATCTTCAACCACGATTCTGCATCGCCAATGTTCTTGTCCTTGTACTGCTCCAGCTGGGTTACCATCGTGCGAAGCTTCAGCGCACGCACGGCAACAACCGGATCCTCGGATGCCTTTGTAATTTTCTTTCCTGTCTCCATCTGCGTTGTACGGTTATCCACATTTGCCATGGTTTTCTGCATATTCCGCAGAGAGTTATTGGAGATTATCTGATTTGTAATTCGCATAATACGCCTCCTCCGCAATTACCAGCTATACTCATTCCTTACTTTTCTATGTTACACGCCAGTCTCATTAATTAACTTATCGTACACCTCATTTAATACAGATATCACCTTGGATGCCAGCCGGTACAGCTCCTGGAACTTCGTCAGGTTCGAGCCTTCCTCGTTCTTATCGACGCCGGAAATAGAAGCTCTCTGGTTGTCGATTGTATATCGGATATCATCTTGATTTGCCGCAAATACCTCATTCTTCTTCGTATCAACCGCCATGTTTGTTGTGATTGCCTGCAGGAAATGCGAGATATTACCCTGCTGGAACATCGAGGCATCCGTAAGTCCCGCCATCATCTTCTCTAGGATACCTCTTGCTTCTACATTACCTTGATCGATGTCTTCCTTGTAAGATACAACGATCTTCTTTGGATCGGTCTTCCACTGCTGATTTAACTCCCAGTTCAACCCGTTTAGCCGGTAATAGCTGTCGTCGCCGGAAGAAATCGTTCCAGTTCCCTGCATACTGCCTTTCAATACGAAATCATGTCCGTCCGGCGCCTGTGCAGTAAATGCATCAAGTCCTGGATTTCCATCCGCATCAGCACCCGCGCTTGTCAGGTCGTTCATGTACTTGGAGAATACACGCACCAGCTCGTTTAACTTTGCCTGATAATACGGAATACCCTTGGTCATATTTTTGACGCCGATCTGTGCCTGACGTCCATCAATGCCCGCCGGGAAGATGGCAGTTACTTCTGCATTCTTCTCATTGATCATTGTCATATTTTTAAATGTAAAGTTGTTCAGTTTTCCATCTGCATCGTACTCGGCCGTCCAGCCGTCGTACAGATAATCTTTACCGTTCAGGGTAATTGTTCCCTCGCTTGGAATGTTCAGATCCTTCATGGCAACGCTCTCAGCAAGCGATACAGTCACTTCCGGCGGATTATCTGACACCGCTGTTGTTGTACCGGTAAACACCTCTCCATTGTTACCATCCCGGATATTGAACAGACCTGCGATTCTGCCTGTTATATTCGCTGTATTGAAGAATTCTCCAGCCGTTCCATCTGCATTCTTCCAATAGATGTCAACCAGGCCATCCTGATCGTTCTGATTCATCTTCTGCTCCCGAGGAACCACGGTCAGTTCGTTGTAACCAAGCTCATCGACCAGGATTTCACCATTCACACGAATCGTCAGAGTCTTGGCATTTGCTTCGACCTGATCATTTCCCACACCATACATGATGCTTCGCTCGTCCACATCAACATTGATATATTCGGATAATGTGTCGATACATACGCCCCGCTTATCACGCAGGTCGTTTGCATTTCCACCCTTTAATTCGACTGTGATAATCTCCTGTGTCAACTCGTAGATCTGCTTTGCAAGCGAGTTCACTTCGCTGACTGCAAGTTCAACCTCATCGTTGATCGTCTTCTGCGTCGATTGGAAATTGCTTGCAAGCTCATTCACCATGTCTGTGAAAGAATCTGCCGTAAGCGCAAAGGAGATTCGCGTTGTATAATCGGCTGGCTTTGTCGAGAGATCCTGCATGGCATCGGACATCTCTGCCATCCATTTTGTATAGCCTGCCTCGGAAGTCATTTCGTTCATATACGTCTGTAACTGTTCGAGATTGGCATGCTGTGAATTGTACTGACTGTACTTGGAATTTGCAGACCAGTATTTCGTGTCGTAATATGCATTTCTCTGACGTTCTACGGCTGAAGCGGTAATACCGGTTCCCATCATACCATACGTCTTGTTCAGACGTAAGGCGTCCGATGCGGAAGCCTGCACGTTCTGTCTGGAATATCCTTTTGTATCCGCATTGGATATATTGTGCGCGGTTGTATTCAGCGCCGTCTGGAAATATGTCAGTCCCGAAAGACCTGTATTGAGTCCTAAAAATGTAGATGGCATCGCTTCCACTCCTTCTTTGTCAATTGCGAATTATCGTTTCTTTTATGCACCCAGCTTCTCGATCAGATAAGCAATCATCTCGGATACGGTGTTGATGTATCGGGAGGACGCATTATATGCATGCTGGAATTTGATCATGCTGGATAACTCCTCATCAGAGGATACGCCAAGCAGCTGCTGTCTCGTATTCTCGGCGTCGGACACTGCCTGCTGTCCGGTTTCCATCATGGATTTGTATGTGTAACCACGGTCTGACAGATCATCCATCATACCGCTGTAATAATCTTTGTAATTGCACTGCACCAGAGAATTCGGACTGACCGTTGCGAACTTATCGTTCCACCGTGCCAGCAACTCATCTGCGATCGTCTGTGCCTCCTCACCCGATACACGGGAGAGTGGAAGCAGGGACGGATTCTGTAACAGCTTCTCGTTCACCTTCAGGTTTCCGATCGTATAAAGCGAATAGAAATCGTCCGGATTTTCTTCGTTATATACCTTGAACGTCTGTGTCGTTCCATCTGCCAGCGTCAGTGTACGCTCTGTGTACCGCTCCACGCTGTTTCGCGTAAACAACTCGGTGCCCGGATACTCATTACCTGAACCCATGCCGATACCTGCAGTATCCTCGTCCAACACCTTTACGGTAGAACCATCTGCCAGCGTCACGGTTTTGTTCGGACACAACGTATCGTTGATCTGTGTCACCATCGCATGAATCAGCACATCAAACTGTGCCTCCAGATTCGTAATCGTGTATGGTTCCACATACGTATTAAAATATTCCAGATCTTTTACATAATCTTTGACGTCCTGCTCGTACTGCGCCATCGCCGTCTGATAATCCGCATTGTTAGCAAAATCTTTCTCCAGCGGTTTCGTCGGCTTTGTCGGTACGTCCGTGTAGTTACTGATAAAATAACCCCGCGACATCATAAGACCATTCAGAGAACCGATATCGCTGTTACTGTCCGCGGTCGGTACCCGGTTTATATTAAACAAAGGATCGCCATCCTGCTCCCATACCGGCATCAGGAAGTCCGTCGAAGAACCTGTGAATCCGTAATTCTGCTGATATTTCTCATTCTCACACACCTTCTGTGTCGTCAGTGTGTAGGTTCTTCCAAGCGTAACCAGTGTATGTCCTTCCAGATACACCTCTACCGTACCGTCTTCGTTGTTTACAACTTCGGTATTCACAATAGAAGAAAGCTTATCAAGTGCCTGATTCCGCTTGTCCTTTAAGTCATTTGCTTTTTCCACATTTCCTGCCTCAACCGCACGGATCTGCTGGTTGAGTTCATAGATGGTAGATGCAAGATCATTGACTGTCTTGACTTGATCCTTGATCTCCGTGTTCAGATTCCGCTGATACTCGATCAGACTGGAACGTATCGTCTGCACACGATCGATCAGGGTGAGTGCATTGGAGATAAAGGAGCTCCGCGTTACGATACTGTTCGACTCCTTCTGCAGCTCCTGCATGGATGTCCACATATCTTTTAACGTCGTGTTAAAATCCTTACCCTCTAACTCACCGAAATAATTCTCTATCTCTGAGACGGTTTCATACTGCGCCTTGTAGTAGCTCATCCGCCCACTCTCTGTGCGGTAGGTATCATCTGCAAACTGGTCGCGCACCTGTCGGATCTGCGCCGTTACAACTCCCATACCTACGTTATTGATATAATATGAGTCCGTTGCGACTCTGTTATATGACTGGTCTGTCAGGAGTACCTGCTGTCTGGTATAGCCCTCAGTCTGTGTGTTTATTAAATTATGTGCGGTTGCATTTAACGCATATTGACTTGTCTGAAGTCCTGTTACGCCAACCGTCAACCGTCCCATCGTTCCTGCCATACGTTTACTCCCTTATTCCCGTTAATTCTGTACATCAAATCTGCCCGGTACATCGGCACCGCCTGCATATGCAGCGTTGCCCTTGAACATCTCTTTCGAATACTCTGCCGTCTCCGGCGCCCGGTTTAAATTCTGCATCAGATTGATGTTATACTCGATCATTTCAAGTGCATCCTGAATCAGATTCTGATTATGTCCGTTTACTTCCCGCACCTTCCGTGCAAGCTTCGCCAGCTTCTCGTTGATCGCAAGCAGCGGATCATGGAACTCCGGCTGTCCTTCCAGAAATGTGACAACGTCCATCACCTTGACATCATCTGGTCGTTTGCCTAAGATATTCGCTACATTTGTCATTGTCTCGCGCCGTCTGTGTTCCACGCTTGCAAGCGCATCTGCCAGACGCTGCTCCTTCTCGGTTGTCTCAGACAGACGGTCAAGATTGTTCGATACAATCGCACCCGTCTTCTCCATCGACACCTGCAGAAGCTGCTCATACAATGCATACTCATCATTCAATTCCGTAATCAGATTCTCAATTATACTTGCCATGTCGCATCCTCTTTTAGATATTTGTCTTGCTGTAACTGTCCAGTAATTTCTGTGCGAAATCATCCACGCTCACATCATATGTGCCGTTGTCAATCCGGCGCTTCAGATCCTGAATCTTGGACTCTCTGACATCTGGTGTATTGCCCAGTGCTGTCTTTGCTGTCTGCATATCTTTTCCCATGCTTGAGAAAGATACCTGATCCAAAAAGCTTCCTGATCCGGTTGTTCCAGAAGTCTTCGTCTTCTTGGTGCCTGTGTTGCCATAGATCTGACTGATCATATTATAGGTTCCTATTCTCATTGCTTCTCCCTCCTTTTTCTTATCTTTCGCAAGCCGCAGTCTCCTGCAATTACGATTCTTCAATATGAATATCGGAAGTTTTCCCTGTATCATAACCCTTTTTATGTAAAAAAAGACACATGCACCAGCATTTGTGCATATGTCTCTTCTCTGTTTTATGTATTTTATACAGAAGCAATCCCTGCCTGCTTTTCGTCCACTGGATTAGTCAAGAAATCGCATCTTACCAGCGGAACTCTTCCGAACCGCCTGCTGGCGTTCCCGCTTGTAAGCGTTTGTCATCGCATCTGCCAGTCCGCCTGCACACTCCTTACAGAATCTTCCGCTGTGGATCATCTTGCCGCAGCGCTCACATTCCAGACCAACCAGAGAATCATCGGTAAAGGATAAACGTTCCTCGCGCACCCAGTATTTGATCTGCTTGATCGTAACATCACACGCTTCCGCTACCTGATTGATATTCTCGCGTGGATTCTCCTCGATATATTTCTTTACTTTCTGAAACTTCTCTTCCAGCTTTTCTTTACATGCAGGGCACAGCTTTTCGCCCGCAATATAATTAAATAACTTCTTACAGTTTCTGCAATTCATCAGTTCCATGATTTGTTCCTCCCTCTATCTATTCTGACACAATCTCTATATCACTTTCATCTTCCGGTTCCGATTGCTACACTTGTATAATAAACATCCGGGATTCCCGCCACATGCAGACTCTTCGTACATGCCTCGATCGTAGCCCCCGTCGTGTAAATATCATCGACCAACAATACTTTCTTATAGCTTACACTTTTTTCTATACATTGAAAAGCCTTTTTTAAATTTTGCTCGCGGTGCTCCGGGTCCAGACTTTTCTGCGGTTCTGTATTTACCACACGCGCAAGCAGCTCCCGTTCAACCGGTATATCCAGTTTCTTTCCAAGTGCATCTGCCAGAAGCTCCGCCTGATTGTAACCACGCTTCTCCAGCTTGCGCTTATGGATTGGGATCGGAATCAGCGCATCAATCCCCAGACTCTGCAATGTGAGTCCATGCCGTTTCACGATCTGTCCTGCATAGAATGCTGCATAATCACGCTGATTGTGATACTTGAACCGCGCCAGACTCTCATCAAGTGGATACTGGTATTTCATCGCCGGAAAGCCCTGTATATATGTCCGTGTATGCCGCGTACAATCCTCACACAGCTCCGCTTCCTCATCAGTGATCTCGCACCCACACCGCATGCAAACTGGCTGTGCCGGATAATCAATCATCGGTCTGCACTCGTCACACACCTGTCCAGCCTGTCTCCCTGTCACATCGCCACAAAGCGGACAGGTCGGCGGATATATCCAATTCACAAGTTTATTCCATACTCTCATTTAACTCCTCTAACCGAAGTGCCAGCGACGTGTACCGCTTCTGCTCCTCGGAATTATCAACCATCTGGTTTACCAGATTCACATCACCGACGATAATAACCAGCTGTCTCGCACGCGTGATTGCTGTGTAAATCAGATTCCGGTTCATCAGTTTCCGGTTTCCGCCAAGCAGCGGAATGATAACTGCCGGATACTCACTACCCTGTGATTTATGAATCGTCACGGCAAATGCATGCTCGATCTGATCCAGCTCTTTATAGTTATAAACACTCTCTCGTCCGTCGTCAAACAGGATTGTCAGCTCCTCATCGTAATCACTGATATCGGTAATCACGCCCATATCTCCGTTAAATACACCGACTCCTTCATCCAGCACATAGCCTCTGCCGGTACCTGTCTTGGAAACACCGTAAATCTTCCACTCCTGTTGGTAATTATTCTTGATCTGCATGACCTTGTCGCCCTTTCGGAAGGTCACATCGCCACGCACATGCTCGGGCTTGTCCTTCGCCTTCGGATTCAGACGGTTTTGCAGCTTCTGGTTCATATTCTCCACGCCGACTTCATATTTCCGCATCGGACACAGGATCTGGATTTCCTGCGGTGAAAATCCATAGTAATTCGGCAGATTCTTCATCGTGAGTGTCTGTACTTCCTCGATGATCTGCGATGCTGTCCGCTGTGGGATAAAGAAGAAGTCCTTGCTCTTGTTCGTCAGGATCAGATGCTCGCCACGCTGGATCTTATGCGCATTAAATACGATGTCGCTGCCATCCTCCTGCCGGAAGATCTTGTTCAGCGTCGTAACCGGGAAGCAGCCCGAATTGATAATATCCTTCAGCACATTTCCGGCACCCACGGAAGGAAGCTGGTTTACATCCCCGACGAAGATCAGTCTCGTTCCATATGGAACCGCCTGCACGAGTGAATAAAAGATATACGCATCAACCATCGACATCTCATCCACGATGATCGCATCACATTCGAGTGGATTGTCTGCATTTCGTGAAAAATGCATGCCGTGATCGTCCTGATTTTTGCTGTCCTCATCCATCGCACCGCTGATTTCCAGCAGACGGTGAATCGTCTGTGCCGGCCATCCGGTCGACTCGGTCATACGCTTCGCTGCGCGCCCGGTCGGTGCACAAAGCTTGATCTCCATACCTTTCTTGGAGAAATATTTGATAATAACATTGATGATCGTCGTTTTTCCGGTTCCGGGACCACCGGTAATAACTGCCACCCCGGCTTCGATCGCCGATTTTACAGCTGCCCGCTGCAGCTCATCCAATGTCAGTTTTTCTTCCTTTTCAATCTTCTGAATTTCTCGTTCCAGCTCGTCCTGTTCCATATCATAGCGAAGCTGCAGATCGGTAAGCAGTCTTGCAGAATTCAGCTCCACATAATAATTCGATGCCAGATAGACGACATCTTCTTCATCGATCTGCTTGATCATGATCTTGCCTGCGATCAGCAGCTCCATCAACTGCTGTTCAAACAGGGAAACCGTCTGTTCGTACGCCGATTCCGCACTTGTCGCGTCTGCGTATTCTGCATAACCAAGCGCCGACTGTCCATAGATGCCCTCGACATCCGTCGCCGTGTCACGCGTCAGTTCCACACAGCGACGCAGCAAAAGCTGTTTCGGCAGGTACATATGCCCTTCACCGCCTGCCATATTCAGCACATACAGCACAGCCGACCGCAAACGGAATTCAGAATCCTGTGCAATTCCCATGCGCTTTGCGATATCATCCGCGATCCGGAATCCGATACCGGAAATATCCTCCGCCAACTTATATGGATTGCCGCGCAGGATATCATAAACTTTATTTCCATATGTATTGAAGATGCGAATTGCCAGATTCACCGAAATTCCATACTGTGCCAGAAAAATGGCAACCTCCTGAAATTCCTTCTTCTCCATGTACGAAGTCGCAATCGCCTGTGCCTTTCGCTCGGAAATTCCGCTGATCTCCGCAAGACGTTCTGGTTCCTCCTCGATGATCCGAAGGGTGTCATCCTTGAATTTCTTGACGATCTTCTTCGCCAAAACGGCGCCAATGCCCTTGATGATACCAGAGCCTAAATACCGCTCGATTCCAAGTGTATCCTTCGGCATCTGAATCTCGCAGGAGGAGAATTTGAACTGAATATCATACTGCGGATGATTCACGTATTCTCCCTCTGCAATCACATAGAGACCTTCACCGGCACCCGGCAGGGTGCCAACGAAGATCTCTTCACCTTCTTCGCCTTCCACGGACATCACACAATAGCCCGTTTCGTCGCTTTTATATACGATTTTTTCTATGTAGCCTTCTCTAATCATGTCATGATCCTATTTGTATTTTATGCATTTTGTGTCTGCGTAGTTGCCGCAGCCTGTTCCTGCTCATGCAGCTCCTCCGGGGTAATTGCGGCGTTCTGCTTCTTCATAGATTCGTATAACTGCTGTGCCAGACCAAGCTTGCCCTGATCGCTGACCAGTTTTGCATACTGCTGTGCCTGCAGGTCATATGCATAGTCTGCATATGGGTTGTCGTCCTCGTCGCTGTCGGACTTAATTGTGGATTGCACCTGCTTGTACACCTGCTCAACCAGATATGCTTCGAACTCCTTGCATGCTGCAAGCATCTCCTCATCAGTTGCATCCGAGGAGGTCGATTTCTTGATCTGATTGGTTAAATTGCTCGTCTGCGCCTGTGTCACGTAGGAAGAATAATCTTTATTTGTAAGGTTTGTGATGTTTTCCATAAGGTCACCTTTCCTCTACCTAACGAAGAGCGTTAGCCTGTTGCATCATTTCGTCGGATGCCTGAATTGCTTTGGAATTCATTTCGTATGCACGCTGTGCCACGATCAGGTTAACCATCTCGTTTGCCACATCGACATTCGACGCCTCCGTGTAATACTGATGTGTCTTTGTCTGCTTCACTGCCGCATTTCCATTCTCCGCAACTGCCGCGCCACTTGCGACGGTTACCGAATAATTGTTGCTACCTTCCTTGGAAAGACCTGCCGGATTATTAAACTGGTAAATACCAAACTTCACAGGACGTCCATTGGCGTCGGTCAGCACAGCTGGATTTCCGCTTGCATCCGGGAATGCCAGTGTCCCATCCTGATTGACGACCAGATCCGTTGCCACACGGTTAGATGGCAATACAATTGCATTTCCATATACATCCAAAACCGGATTTCCGTCGGATGTACAAAGCATGTTTCCATTTGCAACCGGCGAAATTTCAAACGAACCATCTCTTGTATACTGCAATTCTCCACTCTCTGTTCGAATCCGGAAGAAGCCATCCCCTTCCAGCGCTACACTAAACGGGTTCTCCACATGTGTCAGATTTCCCTGTGTAAATGTACTTGTAATCGCTGCAACACGGCTGCCGAGGCCTACCTCTGCCGCAACCGGCTTGTTCTCGCCTGCATTGTTCGTCGATGTCGACTGCAGGTTCTGATACAGCAGTGACTTGAAGCTCGCCTGCTGTGATTTATAACCAATCGTATTGATATTTGCTACGTTATTTGCAATTGTATCTACATTGACCTGCTGTGCCCGCATACCGGATGCAGCCGTCCAAAGTGATCGCATCATACGCTACTACCTCCTATTATCTTCCACTATAACCGTCCGATTTCATTGACTGCCTTGTCCAAGGTCTGGTCGATCGTCTGAACCATCTTCTGATTTGTCTCATACGCTCTTGTGACCGCGATCATATCAACCATCTCAGTGACCATATTGACATTTGACATTTCCAGATATCCCTGATTGACTGTCGCATCCGCCTGTGTCTGTACTGCGCCGTTTACCGCTTCGTACATGTTCTCACCATAGCTGGACAACGCATCGTAGCTCTGAAAATCAACCAACTTCAATTTCGCAACATACGTATTGCCGGAGTAAATTTCTCCCGCCTGATTTACGCTGATCTTGACCAGATTTGCATTCGGAATCTGTATACGATTACCGCCTTCCGCCAGCACATAATCGCCATCCTTTGTCACAAGATAACCGTCCCTGGTTACAGTGAAATCGCCATCGCGCGTGTAGCGTGTCGTTGTCGTTCCACTCTTGTCTGTTGTGCTGATGGTAAAAAATCCGCTGCCGGATAATGCCAAATTGTACTGGTCTTCTGTCTGTCTGAAATTTCCCTGAGACATATCATAATACGTCTCTCCGATCTTCACGCCGAGGTTCACGCCGCCGATGCCCTGCTTTATGTTCGGTCCGATCGTTGGATCGTCAATCTTGACTGCCAGCTGGCGGTCAAAGGACTGCGATGTAACGTCCACCTTTTTGTAGCCGGTCGTGTCCGCGTTCGCCATGTTGTTTGTGACAACATCCATTCTCTTTTCCTCGTTGCGAAGTCCGGTCCATGCCGTGTACAACCCTCTTACCATCGTTTTCCTACTTTCTACTTTCGCTCACTCAAAAACTCAATATACTTGCCTGTACCGATTGCCACTGCGGTCAGTGGTTCCTCGGCTGTCATCGTTGTGATTCCGGTGTTCTCCTCGATCAGATCTTCGAGTCCGTGCAGCAATGCACCGCCACCAGTCAACACGATTCCACGGTCTGCGATATCAGCTGCCAACTCTGGTGGTGTACGCTCCAATACCGAATGTACTGCATCCACGATCTGGGATGTCACCTCGCGCAGCGCCTCTTCGGTCTCATCCGAAGATACCGTTACCGTCTTTGGAAGTCCGGTTACCAGATTTCGTCCACGGATATCCATAGAGATATTTTCTGGTCGTTTGTAACAAGTTCCAATATTGATCTTAATCTCCTCTGCCGAACGCTCACCAATCAACAGATTATGACGTTTCCGCATAAAACGGACAATCGCGTCGTCGAAATCATCGCCCGCTACCTTGATGGACGATGATACAACCACGCCATCCAGTGAAATAACTGCAATATCCGAAGTACCGCCTCCGATATCTACAATCATATTTCCACACGGTCTGGAAATGTCGATCCCCGCTCCGATTGCAGCTGCAACCGGCTCCTCAATGATATACACATCTCTGGCGCCTGCCTGATAGGTCGCATCCTCAACAGCACGCTTCTCGACATCCGTAACGCCGGATGGCACGCATACACTGATACGTGGTCTTCTTCCGAAGAAGCTCTTGCCCACTGCTTTCTGGATAAAATATTTCAACATCTTTTCTGTCGTTCTATAATCGGAGATAACTCCCTGTCTGAGCGGACGCACCGCAATGATATTTCCAGGTGTTCTTCCGAGCATCAGTCTTGCCTCTTCCCCGATTGCCATGATCTGTTCGGTATCTCTGTCATAAGCAACTACGGACGGCTCTTTCAATACGACGCCCTTTCCTTTGACATAGACTAATATACTGGCGGTTCCTAAGTCGATTCCAATGTCTGAACTTGCCACGTCTTGTTCCTCCTATCTATATATCGGAAATTTCCTAATTATCCTTAGCTTTTTTCATAATAATCATGGTCGCAGCGCCTCCCTGTAACCATTCAATTGGTACTTCCGTGATATCCATGATCTCATCCAACGCCGGCACATAGCTGCACCAGCTTGTAATCTTCCGTCCGGCAATATCTTTGCGGACACCATCCATATGCTCAAATTTATCGCGCAGATTCTTCAAGATCTTACGGCTGTCGCCGCCAGTCAGATCATATCCAAGCATATCGTTCAACGCCTTGTTGGAGAAGAATACATATCCTGTGTACAGATCCCGGATAAAAATGCCCTCATGGAAACTATTGTATGTTTCTATCAGATGTTTATTCACATTTCGCACATTATCATCGCCATCTGCATTTTCCAGCATATTCTGGATCAGCAGAGAGATACTCTGTGAGAAACGAAGTTCTTCTTTTGTCCAGATTCGTTCCGATTTCGACTCTGCAAAAATCAAAATACCGTACAATCTTCCTTCCAGATAAATCGGATATGCGATCTCCGCCCGGAAATTATACCGCATCAGGTTGATTACATCGCGCTGTGTCATATTGGTACGGTCAAGCATACAACAGCCATTGCCGCGCTTGATCGCGTCTTCCACAAGATACAAACGCTCCGGAAGCAAAGTCAATATATCGTCACCCGGCATCTCACCGGATACATCGAAATAACTTCGCAGACTGTACGCCTTTGGATTGTCCTTATCAAATGTATATAAGAACATGCGGTCCAAATCCATATGCAGCGCGACCTCACGCAGAGTCTCGCCAATGACCTGTTCTACATCTTCGCTTAATTTGCTGTTGATCTTCGACAATGCATTGTTGACAATGCTCTGTCGTGCAAGCTCCTCACGCAGCTTCTTGCCCGCGCCACGCGACTTCGCAGATTCCACAATGGAATTATAGCTTTGCATCAGAAAGTCCGATACCAGTTCGGCTGTCGTCCAATGAAGCTCGTAGATTTTCTCCAGATGCTCCGTCTCTTCCGGTGTATAAGATCCAAGCACCCAGAACCCCTGCAGATTATCACCCACACAAATCGGTGCCATCGCCAGTTTTCCATAGCCGCCTTCCTCACGATCAAAAATATGCGGTTTCAGCTCCGTCAGCACCTGTTTCTTCATCGTTTTGAAGAATTCCTTGTAGGTCGGCGTCTCAAACAGATCATAGAAATCACCCAGATCTGTTGCCGGGCCAACCGGCGTGGATTCTACTTTACCATTTTCATCCACAAACACCGAATAGAGCTGCGTGAGCTGTGAAAATCCACTCATGATCATTTCCATCTTCTGGATCTGTGGAATCATACCCGGATTGTCCAGCTTGCTGATCACCAACGATCCTGTCGGCGAAATCTGCATACGGCGGTTCGGCTCCTCTATCGCCCGTTTGATCTCCGCCTGTTTTTCCTCTTCCTTCTCCGCAGAGATATCGCGGATATAAAACTCTACTTCATACGTATTTTCTTCCTCTGACACAACTTCGATACAGATATTCACACGTGCCTGGCGAAGTATTCCGTCATCCCCAACCATACGATATTCATGCTCATAATCCTGCACGCGATTGTCAATCGCATTATGAATCGTCTTCATTACCATCTCTCGATCCGATGGATAAATATAATCCTCGGACAGTTTCATTCCTTTGTTCAGCATCTCAACATTCATACCAATCTCGGATGCATTCGGCGAAACATACACCAGGCTGGAACCTGGCACACCAACAATATATCGTTTCACAAGTACAATATATCCCGTTTTTTCAATCGCCTTTCTGAGGTATTTGTTTTCAATTACCATATCACTCGCCCCCCTCTTATCGTATTGTAAAGCCTCGGTACCTAATAAGGCTGTCACACACCATGTGCGACAGCCCCGTCTATACTGCTTTCTGAATCTGACTAATTGTTGCTGATCTCAGGGAATGCCTGATCTGCAACCTTAATCGTATTGTCTACGGAAATAACTACATTATCAAGTGCTGCTTTCATCTGTGCCATATATTCGCTTACGCTCTCGCACTCACGCTTCACAGACATACGTGTATTATACGCCTCTGTTCTTGCCTGATTCCGCATCTCCTCACACTCTGCAGTTGCCTCTGCGCGCATATTTGCACAGGTTTCCTCTGTATGATCGTTCAAAGACTGACATGCGCTCTCTGTCTCTGCACGCAGGTTGTCTGTCTCTTCTCTGGTCTCACGCTTCACACGCTCACACTCTGCATATGTGGATTCCTTGCGCTCCTGACATTTGCTCTTTGTCTCAGCATCGAGTCTCTCGCAAGCGGCAACCGTCTCTGCGTGCATACGCTGGCACTCTGCGGTTGTCTCCTCTGACATCTGACGGCAGGCATCGCTTGTCTCCTGTGTCAGTCTGTCGCATTCCTCCTCTGTCTTTGCGCGCAGCTCCTCGCACTCCTTCTGTGTCTGCTTTGTCAATGCATCTGCACTCTCACGTGCCTCCAGCAAAGTTCTGGAAATTGACTCGTAACGGCTCGCTGACTCTTCTTCTCTTGTCTCGTATGCTGCCATCTTGTCACGGAGCTGTGTCACCTCTACCTGCAGCTCATCATTTACCTTCTTGAGGTTCTCGATCGTGCTGGAAGATTCATTCAAGTTAACCTCTCTCATCGTGTGGAGATTCTTTACTGTCTCTGACAGCTTCAATACGTTTGCCTTTAAATCTGCAACCTCTTTCTCGTGTTCTGCTGTCAATTCGTCTATATAATTTTCTACTGCCTTCTTGTCATATCCACCAAACGATGTGGTCTTCAACGTTACATCCATTCTACAATTCTCCTTTCGAATGTCCATTATCCAATATGTTTCTTAATTATACCATAAGAACTTTGTTTATGCATCATTTTTTTACACAGGATTTATGATTAACAATCTATATACAAATTACTTTAACGGACGTTTGAATTAAAAGGTTTAATAAAAAGTATGTGTGTATTGATATTTGCTTTCACTTTATGATACACTAAGGGTATGTTTAATCATATAAAAATTATTACGAGGTGATCTTTAAATGAACTTTTTCATGAAAATTCATGCAAAAAAATACAAACGATTTTCTCTTTTGCCGATTTGTATGCTATTAATTTTTTCATTAACCGCATGTACAGCGAATGTGGAGAAGCGGTATCAGACCTACATCAAGAGTTTGATCGCAATCAATTATCTTGGTGCAACCAAGGATTACATTGCGGCGTCCGGTGCCAATCAGGAGGATGCAGATGCCCTTTATCAGGCAAACATTGACCTGCTCACTGACAATATCCTCACCTATTACAGTGTGAACATTGACGATGCGCCAGAGATGCGGGAGCAGTTCGAGTCCCTTGCCAAAAATATTTACAGCAAGGTCAATTACAAGGTGGATAAGGCGAGAAAAGATGGTAGTGTTTATCTGGTGGATATCACAATTTATCCGATCAACCTGTTTGCGCAGACCTCAGCAGATGTCACCGCTTACGTAGACACATTTAACAATGATGTAAAAGCCGGAACGTACAACGATTATTCTCTCACCGATTACGAAACATTATTCGCGCAGGGCTTGATTGACATCCTGAATGCTGGTTGTGAAAATATGAGTTATGCAGATCCACAGGTTGTAACCGTTGAAATTATTGAAGATGGAAACAAATATTATATCAGCGACCGCGATTTCATGCAGATTGACGCTGCAATGATCAGTTCCGCGATCGTCACAGAAACCGCAACATCGACAGATGCAAACTAAGTAACAAAGCATTAAAAAATGACCGATTGGTTTTAAACCAACCGGTCGTTTTTGATTTATTATTTTATTATTCCTAGCTGATCATTGCTCCGGCCGGCATATCCTTCTCTGCGGTAAGCAGTGCCAGATTCCCCTCGAAATCCTCGGCGCAAAGGAGCATACCTTCGGATAACACGCCTGCAAGCTTTGTCGGCTTCAGGTTCGTGATAACAACAACCTTCTTACCAACCATCTGCTCCGGTGTATAGTAATGCTTGATTCCGGATACGATCTGCAATGTTCTACCCTGTACCTTTACCTGGGAGCAAAGCAGCTTCTTAGACTTTGCAACTTCCTCACAGGAGATAATCTCACCCATCTGCAGCTGCATACGGCTGAATTCATCGATTGTGATTTCTTCTTTCACAACGGCATCGAGCGTCGGAATCTCAACTTTCTCTTCCTTCTTTGCCTTCTTCTCCGGCTTTGGCTCTTCCTCAACCACCTTGGATGGGAAACGCTTCTCGATCTCCTCGAGCATCTTTGGTGCATCGATTCTTGCGAAGAGAATCTCCGGCTGATCTGTTACCTTATTTCCGGATGGGTACAGTCCAAAGTTTGAAAGCTCTGTCACGCGGCGCTTGTCAGCATTAAGCTGCTTTAAGATCTTCTCGGAAGTCTCCGGCATATATGGCTCAAGTAAGCTTGCACCGATCACGATGCTCTCTACCAGATTGTACAAAACTGTATTCAGACGGTCTGCATTCTCCGGATCCTTGGCAAGTGCCCAAGGCATTGTCTCATCGATATACTTATTACAACGCTTAAACAAAGCGAAAATCTCTGTAATCGCATCTGCCACGCGGAGCTTGTCCATGCATGCATTTACACGGAGTCTGGTGTCTGTCACAACTGCCTTTAAGTCGTCATCGACCGGCTCATGCGCACCTGCGTTTGTCACAACGCCATCGAAATATTTATTCGACATGGAAATCGTACGGTTCACGAGGTTTCCAAGTGTATTTGCAAGTTCTGAATTGATGCGCTCAATCACAAGCTCCCATGAAATAACACCATCGTTTTCAAATGGCATCTCATGCAGCAGGAAGTAGCGAACGGCATCCACGCCGAACAGATCTACCATATCATCTGCGTAGATTACATTTCCACGGGATTTGCTCATCTTTCCATCACTCTGGATGAGCCAAGGATGTCCAAATACCTGCTTCGGAAGCGGCTCACCAAGTGCCATAAGGATACATGGCCAGTAAATCGTATGGAAACGGATAATATCTTTACCGATCAGATGCAGATCCGCCGGCCAATAACGATGGTACAGCTCGTCTGAATTGCCATCGACATCATAACCAAGACCTGTAATATAGTTGGTCAATGCGTCGATCCATACATATACGATATGTCCCGGATCAAAATCTACAGGGATACCCCACTTGAAGGATGTTCTTGATACACACAGATCCTGCAATCCCGGAAGCAGGAAGTTGTTCATCATCTCATTCTTACGAGACTCCGGCTGGATAAAATCCGGATGTGTATTGATATGCTCGATCAGACGGTCAGCGTATTTGCTGAGTTTGAAGAAATATGCTTCCTCCTTTGCCGGCTGAACCTCACGTCCACAGTCCGGACATTTGCCGTCCACAAGCTGTGCTTTCGTGAAGAAGGACTCACAAGGTGTACAGTACATACCTTCGTACTCGCCCTTGTAGATATCTCCCTGATCGTATAATTTCTTAAAAATCTTCTGTACCTGCTTCTCATGATAATCGTCCGTTGTACGGATGAACTTGTCATAAGAAGTATTCATCAGATCCCAGATACGCTTGATCTCAGCCGATGTCTCATCCACGAACTCCTTCGGTGTGGAGAGATTCTCAAATGCTTTAATCTCGATCTTCTGACCATGTTCGTCAGTTCCTGTCTGGAAACGTACGTCGTATCCGACGTATCTCTTGTATCTGGCAATGCTGTCTGCAAGTACAACCTCATACGTATTGCCTATATGAGGCTTACCAGATGTGTATGCGATTGCGGTTGTAATGTAGTACGGTTTTTTAGGCATATGAAACCCCTCCCTTATTTTTGTTTTTAACCCACTCTTAATTTAAATTTCTGGACATCGCGCTCGTCATCGACTACCTCGATCTGACCGCCAAGTCCACGGATCTTTCCATCGAAATCTTCGTAACCACGCAAAATATACTTGATATCGTCGATCGTACTGAATCCTTCCGCTGCCAATGCTGCAATGACAAGTGCGGCACCTGCACGCAGATCCGGTGCTACCAGATTCGCGCCTGTGTATCCATCCACGCCAGTAATCACTGCGGAATTACCTTCTACTTTGATGCGTGCTCCCATGCGGGAAAGCTCGCTTACATATTTAAACCGGTTTTCAAATATACTCTCCGTAATCACGCTTGTTCCCTGAGACAGTGCAAGTGTCACCGCCATCTGCGGCTGCATATCTGTCGGGAATCCCGGATATGGAAGTGTCTTAATCTGTGTTGCCTTGAATCTGCCGTCCGCCATAACACGAACTGCATCATCGTATTCGATTACGCGTGCACCAATCTCATTCAGCTTCGAAGAGATTGCCTCTAAGTGTTTTGGAATTACATTTTTGATGAGAACATTTCCCTTTGTCGCTGCCGCCATCGTCATAAATGTTCCCGCCTCGATCTGATCCGGAATAATCGAATACTCCGTTCCTCTCAGCTTCTGAACACCACGGATACGGATGACATCCGTTCCGGCGCCCTTGATATTTGCACCCATACTGTTCAGGAAGTTCGCTACATCTACGATGTGTGGCTCCTTCGCAGCATTCTCAATCGTCGTCTTGCCCTCTGCAAGCACGGCTGCCATCATAATATTGATCGTCGCACCAACGGTTACCACATCGAGATAAATATGATTTCCAATCAGTTGGTCTGCCTTTGCAACAACTTTACCGCCATTTACGATCTCTACCTTCGCACCAAGTGCCTCAAAGCCCTTGATATGCTGGTCGATCGGACGCAGTCCGATATCGCAGCCACCCGGCAATGCAACCTGTGCATAGTTGTACTTGCCAAGCAGGGCACCAAGCAGATAATAGGATGCTCGTATCTTCCGAATATATTCATCATCCACACAGACATCCTCGCCGGTTCTGATTGTTCCGCCGCAGATAGAAACTGTATGGTTATCAATGTATTTTACCTTAGCGCCAATTGTCTCGATTGCACGAAGTAATGTCTTTGTATCTTCTACATATGGTACATTCTCAATAATGCATTCTTCGTCTGTCATGACTGCTGCTGCAAGGATACCGAGTGCGGCGTTTTTCGCACCGGCAATCGAAACTTCACCTTCCAGAACATTGCCGCCTTTTATAACATATTTTTCCATTTCACACCTCTGTGCTGCCAGTTATTTTTTACGCTACTAGCCCATAATCTTAATAATTATAACACATTCCATTATTTTGTAAAGCATTTTACTTGTCTGCCTCACAATAAATGCATCGATAAATACGATTTTTTTCATCGGCTAATTTAAATATATGCACAATTCCTGGTTCTGTCGATGTGATACAGCGAGGATTTTTACATTTTTTCACATTGATCAGTTTTTTGGGCAATGCCAGCTTCTTTTTCTCGACCGTCTGTCCGTCCTTGATGATGCTGACTGTGATATCTGGATCGATGTAACCCAACACATCCAGATTCACATCGTACTCCTTATCAATCTTCAGGATGTCCTTCTTGCCCATCTTGCTGCTCTTGACGTTCTGCAGGATGGCAACGGAACAGTCGAGCTTGTCAAGTTCGAGGTCGTGATATACCTGAAGTGCCTTGCCAGCAGTAATATGATCCAGCACAATACCATTTTGAATACTATCTATCTTCATGATTCTTCCTCCTTAATGCAAATCCATTTCCTTACTCTGGGATCTTGGCAAGCTTGTCCGCAGACAGATTCAGCTTCGCGCCGTTCGCCTTGAGCAGTGTCAGCATCAGTGCCATACGCACGAATTTTCCATTCATAACCTGGCGGAAATAGCAGGCACGTGGATCATCATCGATTTCCACAGAGATCTCGTTCACACGTGGAAGCGGATGCAGGATTGCAAGGTCAGACTTTGCATTTTTCAGCTTCTTTCCATCAAGAATGTATGTATCCTTCAATCTGACATAATCCGCCTCGTTGAAGAAACGTTCCTTCTGTACTCTTGTCATATAAAGCACATCCAGCTCGCTCATCACTTCTTCCATCGACTCTACTTCTTCATATGGAATATTCTTTGCTTCGAGCACTTCGGAAATAATGTATTCCGGCACGCGAAGTTCCTTCGGTGCAATCAGGATAAATTTTATATTTTTATAACGGGATAACGCCTTGATCAACGAATGCACGGTACGACCAAACTTCAGGTCACCGCACAGACCAATCGTAAAGTTGTCCAGTCTGCCCTTCTCCCGCAGGATCGTGAGCAGGTCTGTCAGCGTCTGTGTCGGATGGTTGTGACCACCATCACCAGCGTTGATAATCGGCACGCCACTCACCATGGAAGCACGCATCGGCGCACCTTCCTTCGGATGACGCATTGCGATGATATCTGCATAGCAGCTTACCACTCTTGTTGTATCGCCCACGCTCTCGCCCTTCGTTGCTGACGAAGAATCAGCCGAAGAAAAACCAAGTACATTTCCGCCAAGCTCCATCATTGCTGATTCAAAGCTAAGCCTTGTTCTTGTACTTGGTTCAAAAAATAATGTTGCAAGTTTTTTGCCCTTACACGCTTCGCTATACGCTTCTTTGTCGTCGATGATATCCTGTGCCAGCTTCAAAATGCCATCGATTTCTTCTACGGTCAGGTCTGTTGAATCAATTACATGTTTCATTTCTGGTTTCCTCCCATTGAACGCACGTTGTTTTTTCGGAATATCTCATCGATTGCAAACCGGTCTTCCCGGTTGCAAACGAGGATATATGTTTTTCGATTCGCACGAATCTTCAGTACGATTACATTGCTGTCCTCCCCCTGGTTCTCCAGGAGGAAAGACCGCATGAATTCCCATTCGATAAATGTGGTTCCGACCAGCACTCCATCTTCTGTGATGCCACTCTGTATCCGGGTGGACAGCACGATGAACAACACAAACATCAATACCGCAGGCACAAATATGTAGATCTTAAAATATACCAACACAACAAGTCCCACAAGTCCAAGGTTCGCATAGACGACCTCAGAGATATTTAATTTGTGATGCAGCCGGCTCTTTATGACGATCCCAGACTGTTTTTTCACGGCAGAGACGCAGACAAGCGCGCCCGTACCAAAGCCAAGGAAAAGCACAAACGCCAGTACCAAAAGCCACACATCCATATATTATACCACTTAGATTCCTTTTATCAATGTATACATGACAGCTTTTTCTGCGTGTCTTCTGTTTTCTGCCTGATCGAGAATATGATCAAGGTTCTTCATCTCCACTTCCTTCGAAATCTCGAAGCCTACATGCATTGGCATGTCGTGGAAGACAAGTGCATGACTGCCCTCTAAGAACTCATCGTTCAACTGATATGGCATCATCTTATCCATGAGTTCTTTCTTCTTATCCTGATATGCAGGATCGTTGAAGAACTCCATGTCAAGCCATGTATCGGTGTAGCAGATATCCATATCCTTGACATATTTCTTCACTTCGTCCATCGGCATGTTCGGATCAAGCTCTACATAGTAACCAGTCTTCTTTGCTTCCTCATAGAAGTCCGGTCCGCAGGCAGTATCATTTACAAGCGGGGTAAGTCCGTACAAAGTTCCCTGCTTCATCTTGGAGAAGAATTCTACCAGTGAATTGAATACGTTGTTCTTTGCACCGATATATAAGAACTTGACATTCAGACTACCAAACTTCTCGATGATCGTCAGTGCATCTGCCAGAATCTGGCAAGGATGGTACGAGTTATCGCAGCCATTGATAAATGGTACCGTTACATTGTCACCGAACAGCTCAACGGTCTCATTTTTCACGAGACGTGCCATGATGATGTCCACATTGCGGCATACATATTTGATCTCAGAAACCGGCTCGCCAAGAACAAAGTTGCTGTCCTTCCAGAGCTGGTTGTAGTAGGTTCCGCCAAGCTCTGTCATTCCTGTCGTGAAAGAAAGGAATGTACGGGTACTTGTCTTTTCAAACAATGTATAGAGCTTCTTGCCCTCCAATGCGTGGCTGTACTTCTCCGGGTTCTTCTTCATATCCAGTGCAAGATCAAGAATCTTCTGCAGCTCTTCCGCAGAGAAATTCTTGAAGTTCAACATATTCTTCATGATATCTTCCTCCTGTTTTCTACAAATATTTCTTTAAGTCGTCTACCTTGTCGGTCTTCTCCCACGGAAGGTCGATATCGGTTCTTCCGAAATGTCCATAAGCGGCTGTCTGCTTGTAGATTGGTCTGCGCAGATCAAGCATCTTGATGATACCAGCCGGACGCAGGTCGAAGTTCTCACGGATGATCTCTACGAGCTTATCATCTGCAAGCTTACCTGTGCCAAATGTATCTACCATGATGGAAGTTGGTCTTGCAACACCGATCGCATAAGAAAGCTGGATCTCACACTTCTCAGCCAGTCCGGCTGCTACGATATTCTTTGCTACATAACGTGCGGCATACGCTGCGGAACGGTCTACCTTTGTGCAGTCCTTTCCAGAGAATGCTCCGCCGCCGTGACGTGCATATCCACCGTAAGTGTCTACGATAATCTTACGTCCGGTTACACCAGAGTCACCGTTTGGTCCACCGATAACAAAACGTCCGGTTGGGTTGATGAAGAACTTTGTCTCATCATCGATCATATCCTGTGGAAGGACTGGATCAAATACATATTTCCTGATATCCGCATGGATCTGCTCCTGGGATACATTCTCGTCATGCTGGGTAGAAAGTACAACTGCCTCTAATCTACAAGGCTTTCCATTCTCATCATACTCTACCGATACCTGTGTCTTACCATCTGGTCTTAAATAAGGAAGTGTGCCGTTCTTACGAACTTCTGTCAGCTTTCTCGCAAGCTTGTGTGCCAATGAGATTGGATATGGCATAAGCTCTGGTGTCTCGTTTGTTGCATAGCCGAACATCATACCCTGATCGCCAGCACCGATTGCCTCAATCTCCTCATCGGACATATGATTTTCCCTTGCTTCGAGTGCCTTATCAACACCCATTGCGATATCGGTTGACTGCTTGTCAAGTGCCACGATGACACCACAAGTATCGCAGTCAAATCCGTATTTTGCACGGTCATAACCAATCTCACGGATTGTCTCACGAACGATTGTCTGAATATCGATCTGTGCCTTTGTTGTGATCTCGCCCATAACAAGTACCAGTCCGGTTGTTACGGCTGTCTCACAGGCAACACGGCTCATAGGATCCTGCGCTAAAAGCGCATCTAATACGGCATCACTGATCTGATCACAGATTTTGTCAGGATGACCTTCGGTTACTGATTCTGAAGTAAATAATAACTTCTCCATTTGTTCCTCCTTTGGAATGCATTTGTCTATGGTTCTTTGTCTCTTTTTCAGCGGCAATTCATAAAAAATAAATCCGGCTGCAAGCAACCGGATTTGAAAGTCGTTATCAAATCTTCTTATTGCTCGACAACTTAATCTAAGTATCGCTCAGGTCGGCACCTTCCGTCTCCGGGGTTGCCGTGGCTTCTTCGTCCCTTATGACTCCACCACTCTGAATAAGAGAGACATGTTTAACATATATCATATATTTCTAATTGTCAATGGTTTTATTTCCTAATTTCGTTGTATTTGCGCATATTCTGGCGATTTTCATTCCTGTGTTCCATGCTTTTTACGGATAAATCGAATCAGCGCCGCAACAAGCATCAGAATCAGCACGCCCACTGCTGCGCCACAGCTATCGAGTAGCACGTCCTTTACCTGTCCGCTCCGTCCAGGAACAAACAACTGATGAAACTCATCCGTCGCCGCATACACCGTCGCAGTTCCCCACGCGAATAACGCAGACACCTTTCGTTTTCTTCGGACATCCAGCCATACACCACAGAGCAGCATTGCAAAGACGGCATACTCCGTCGCATGTGCCAATTTTCGGATCGGATGATCGACCTTCGCTGCAAACGCAAGCTGTGCTTCCTCCGACCAGTTCTTAAAATCCGGATGTACAATGCGTCCAAACTCCATACCGACCGTATAACTGTCCTCCGTCGATTCCTCGCCATTTCTGGCAGAGAAACAGAAGATCATAATCGCGAACAGTACCGACAATACAAGAAACACAATCTGCCGTTTCGACAGCCTCCCCGACTGCGTCTGTTTATCCTTAGATATGCTTCTTGATTGCATCTGCCAGTGCCTTCAAGGATTCTGATTCTGTCTCGCCCTGCTTCCATGTCACCTGTACGTCATCCCCTGCGTGACGTGGAATCACATGCATATGGAAATGATGCACGGTCTGACCGGCTACTTCGCCATTGTTCTGCACGATATTCAGGCCCTCGCAGCCAGTCTCTTCCTGTATCGCTTTCGCAACGTGGGTTGCAAGCGAAAATACCTTGCCTGCAGTCTCCTCATCAAGCTGGTAGATATTATCGTAGTGCTCCTTCGTCAGAATCAGCGCATGTCCCTGATTGGCTGGTGCCAGATCCAGAATTACACGGCACTCTGGTGTCTCATATACCGTTGCAGATGGAATCTCTCCATTTGCGATCTTGCAGAAAATACAATCATCTTTTTTCATCTTTACTTACTCCTTTTTATTTTAACTACTTATACTTTACCATTTCTGATAAAGCATGGCATCGTTTTGCTCTTAGACCTGGTATCCACGTTTTTCGTAGTTTACACCCTGTATACTCTCGTTCAGGGTTCCTTTCCCATAGGTAAGTCCAGCGTACACCTGATGTACATTCTGCATCACAGCGCCCTCGTTGTCAAGTTCGTGTAAATGTACAAATCCGACACGTAAGTCATCGACCATCTGCACACATCGATCCAGTTCATCCGGCTGTCTGCGTACTTCCGAGCGCACAAGCTTCCCATAGATAAATCGCAAAATGGCAATCACATTTCTTCCAAGCGGATCTTCCTTCGAGAAACATTCAATCAGCTCCTGCATCGCACGCCGCGCCTGCCCAATCGTTTGCAGGTATGTGGTCATATTCTCCGCTTCGTACGCTGCCATCGCATCCATGCCGTATGTATGAAATATATCACATAGCACCAGAATCAGTCCGGTGTGGTTTTCCTGACTGATGCGTCGTGTAAATTCCTGTTTTTGTTCCTGTGTCATGGTGGTTTCCTCATATTCCTGTCTTATACATATTATCCCAATCCGGTCTGCGCCGCCTACTGCAGCAGCTGTAACAGCGATTCCGGTCTGTCGTTCGCCTTCTGCATCATGGAGATTGCCGCCTGCGACAAAACCTCCTGCTGCGTATATTCTGTCATCTCCTCAGCCATATCCGTATCCATGATCCGCGAATAAGCCTCCGTGATACTCTCACTTTGCACTTCGAGATTCGAATGCACATCATCCAGCCGGTTCTCATACGCACCCAGCTTCGAACGTGCAGCCGAAACTTTCTTCACTGCCTCATCAATGATATCAACTGCCTGACTTGCATATTCATGTGTGTACATGATCAACTCATCCACGCCAAGTGATTTTGCATTCAGCTCTGGAATGTCGATGGCTAACTGCTCACCCTCGTTGGAACCTGTCTGTATTACCATCGTTCCAGCCGACAGCACTTCGATCTCTGCTGTTACAGCTCCACCATTTTCGGCAACAGCGCCCGGATCTGCTTCAATCGTCATAGAGAAGCCGCTTCGGTCTGTGACTTCAATCTTATTTCCATTTGTCTTCAAAGTTGCAGTCGTAGAAAATCCATCTTCTGTGATGTTCAAAGCTGCCTGACAATCCTTGCCCTGCATCATCGTGCCATCTGTCACTCCAAACACCGCTGCCAGCTCCGGATTTCCCACAGAGATGCTGATTTTCTCACTGCTGCCATATCCCTTTGTGCGGAACACCACCGGTGCTCCACTGTCAAATCTCTCCTCTGTCGTTCCGTCATTCGACGCAAAGACATCAATATTGATCTTGGCAAGACTGGTCTGGATCTTTCCATATACATCCTCCATCGTCATGCCTTCCTCGATCTCGATTGCAAATCCATTTACCTTCAAAGTTCCTGCCTGCTCTTTTGTGATCACGGCTGTAGAATAGGTAAATCCTGTCGTCATAGATGCCTGCTCTGCATCGGCTGTGACATTGATCGAATAAACACCCGTGCTTACCTCTGATGAAATGTATGTTGCTTTCACACCATTGACGCTGGACAGAGAACGTCTCGTCAGATCCCCATTCAGCAGTGTCTGTCCGTTAAATGCGGTCGTATCGGAAATCTGTGTCAGCTCAGCCGCCAGGGAATCAATCTCCTCCTGAATCGCATCACGATCGACCTCATCATTGACATCGTTTGCCGCCTGCACAGCCAGTTCCCGCATACGTCCTAAAATGCTGTGCATCTCCTCCATGCCGCCCTCTGCGGACTGGATCACAGAGATACCATCGTTAGAATTCAAAGCCGCGCGGTCAAGTCCCCGGATCTGTGCACTCATCTTCTTTGAAATCGCAAGTCCTGCCGCATCATCTGCCGGGCTTGTAATCTTATAACCAGAAGAAAGTCTGGACATCGACTTTGCAACTTTATTATTTATTTTACCGAAATTCGTCGTGGCATTCATCGCCAGCGCATTATAATTAATTCTCATGGTCTGCCTCCTTAAACCCGTTCGTTATGCTTCAGCTATCCAATTGTCTGCTTCTTATCCGGCATCATGTCCGCGGCACATTATACGTCCGCATCCCGGTTTTACTATGTTATATATCGGTAAGTTTCGCCATAGCCTTAACGAAGAATATTGCCGCCCGACACAGTTTTTGTGTGTCCGCTCCCCCGTTCGTTCCACGCGCCGCTGTACGGCTTTCTCCAAGCGCAACTGCCGCATCCGCATATTCACTTCCGGCAAGCAGTTCCCGGAACGCATCCGTCTGTCCAGCAAGCCATGTATTCGCCTCCGAGGAACCGCCAAGAATCTCACCCGTGCATGTTCCCGCTTCGTCCATCCGGATCTGCGCCTGCAGCATACCATGCACCCCTGCCGCCATCCGGATCGTGATGCCGCGGGCTTCTACTCCGCCCGTCTGCATCGTCAGATTCACTACCTTCATACCTGACTCTGTCTCAACCGGGAGCTGATACTGCCTTCTGCCCGCCATGGCTCCCAATATTCGGAATCCTGCCTGCACGACCTTCATGCCCTGCAGCTGATCTGATGTTATATTTCCTTCTTCTGCCTGATCATACATCTGCTCTACCATCTTCTGCCGGATATCCGCATACATCTGCGCCAGATCCGCATCTGCTTCAATCTGTTTCAGCAACAGTTCCGATTCAAACGGCAGCGCAATCTCCTCTCCTGTGAGGGACTTCGCCATAGCATCCGTCTCTGCGTCAACTGCATCCTCCTTCGTATGGTCCTGCCATCCAATCTGCTTCCATACCTGTGATGCAAATGTATAGAAATTCATGGACGCCTGATGATTGACAGCTTCTGCTTCCGGTCCTACCGACATTCCCTGCAGTATATAATCCGCCGCTTCCAGATTCTGTGCGCTCTCTTCAATATCATTTGCCTGCAGAAGCTGTTCTGCCTGTGCAAGCATCGGAGAATCAGAGATTTTCTCCCATGGGTTTTTATATTCTTCCTGCGCAGCCATCGGTTCATTTCGGCTCATATATTCATCTTTCTCTCCCATGCGGAGCTGTCCGGTCCAGTTACCATCCGCACCAACCCGTCCCGCATATGCACGCGCGATCTGATCATCCATCTTCTCCCCACGTGTCTGCAGATCCGCAAGCATACCGAACGAATCATCGACCACAGCCTCCATCCCGGCGGCCTTCCGGCTTCGCATCGCAGTAATCAGATTACGCACGGTAAGCCGGCTGTTGTTCGCGAACAGATACCCGGCTTCCCGGTCGCCGGATTTCTCTAACTGCTTAAATACCCGGTACAACCCGATATATCCTGCGCGTTCCTCGCTGCTGATCTGTCCACGCTTCTCTACATCACGCAGATACGTTGCAAAATCGTCTGTCTCCTTCACACCTGCTTTGTAATTTTTGTCCCGCAGTGTCTGATTGAGTTCATCGACTGTCATATCAAGCGGGTTGACACCATCCCGGATCATAGACAGCACCGCATTCGGATGGCATGCGGCAAGCATATCATTGACCGCTCTGTCATACTCTATGATCTGTGCGATATTTTCCTCCGTGATTTCCATGCGGTTATACCCGAGAATCTGTACCGCTCGTGTATGTTCCTCATCCACCGGCAGCTCCATATCTGTCAGTATATCTTCGATATTTGAAAATGCTTTGCGGATACTATCTCCCATATCCGCACGCGGGGCTGTACCAAGTGCCTCATATCCGCGCTCCATCGCTGCGAAATCAACGGAACGCCGGATCGTCTGTGTCGTTATATCTGCCATCCCATCCGGCACATTGTTATCCGACATCCGGCGTTGTATATCACCTGCCTGTCCGCCGATCTGGTTTTCTTCCTGTACAAGCTTCGCGAATCCATGTACCGTCACCGACTGCGGCGCATCCGTACCTGCCAATACACCAAGCCTTGCTGCCGGTGCCGCGCCAATCGTCTGCAGATCTGCCTGCATCTGCTGATAGATTGCCTTGTTCTCTTCTGTTGGTGCAACGCCCTGCTTCGCAAACATCTCCTGCATAAGCTGTTCCTCTGCATTTCGCAGCTTCGCCACCACCTGCGCCAGTTCACGGGTATCAATATTGATATCCACAGAGAGCATCCGTACCGCAACACTCTGTGTCATGGAGAGCCGGATCTCTTCTAACTGCCGCAGTGCCGTTACCTCCCGCAGCGTCTGATTCTGTATGTCGGTACCTGCAATCCGACTATCCTGTAACTGTATGCTCTTATCCGCGGTTTCGTCGTATGCTCCCACCGACTGTCCATCCCGTACACCATCATACTGCGCGGCCACCATCGCAGCGATTGTAAGCGGTCGCTCCGTATGTACTGCCTGCGCCACATCCTCTGCCGTAATCGAAGCCGCATCCTGTCTGAGCTTTGCCGCTCTCGTCTCAAGCTCCTGTGTCGGCAGTTTCTCTGCCTGCCCCGCCGTCGGCAGTTCACCGATATCTTTCCCGATCTGCGTCTGCATCTGCATATAAGCCCGCACGGAATCCGTCGTGACCGGAATATCATTTGCCAGAAGCAGATTTGCCCCAGCCATGCTCGTTTCATCCACAACAAACCCAGCCTGCATAATCACATGTGCGAGCTGCGCCTGCATGCCGGAATCCGCATTTCCATTTTCACCGGAAGCATGCACCGATTGTTCAGCGCTCTGTTGCGGCTTGGATATTGTCTGTTGTGCAGCCTTTTTCGCCACATATGCGGTATCCCCACCGAATTCCTCCACCGTGGCAATCTCTCTTTGTCCACTGTAATGCGCCTTGTAGAGCGTCTCCTGTGTAAGTGGCTGCCGATTCCTCAGCAGATACAAAATGTCCTTGTTCCCCACCTGCAGCTTCACATCTGTCCCCGCTATCTGCGCCCCGCTGCTCGTAAAAACCAGATTCGAGACGTCTCCCTCCCCAATCTGCGCCTGTGCGAGCACATTTGCAAGCACGTCCTTATGCGCATCTGCGCGCATGGAAGTAACCAGCCCTTCTATGTCCGAAAGCGATGCCGAAGCGACATCCACGCCCATCATGCGAAGCTTCTTTATCTCCTCGGGAGTAAGGGAACGCGCAATCTCCCGTGCATCTGCACGCGCCTGTTCTTCGTCGCTTGTCTCTTCCTGCTGTTCCTGCTTCGCCTTCTCCTGCATGTCCTTGCGGTACTCATTGAAATTATCCATGACCGTCTGCGCGTTCGTATCGACCGAAGAATTCCTGTCGTACTGCACCTGCTCAACCTTCTCGAAGGCATCGAGCTGATCGACCGAAGCAGTCTTCATCTTTGTTCCACTGTAAGCATTTGCATTGTCACTATACGCTTTGATGGCATCCTGTGAATTTTTGATATTGATATTCTGCATAAAATGCTCCTTGCATCATTAATTTGTATGATAGTATTTCTATCTTACATTGTTCCGATCCTGCGTTCCGGTTGCCCGAACCGGTTCTCTGTCTTTTATATCGGCACAGTCCGCTCAATCATTAAGAAGCTGCATGGTGCCTGAGGCACAATATCTGAAACGTAAAGCTCCAAGATTGCATATGATTAAAGTGAAAAAGCATGGACGGCTCATTATGAACCAACCATGCTTTTTCATTACTATCTCATGCGCATCTGTCACTGCTTACCGGTACAAGCACATGTATAATATTTCATCATTTAATTGAAAAATGGTGTCCCGGGTGCTACTGTCCCATCATAGATCAGACCGGTTTCCGGCAGCTTCCCTGCGTTGCTATCAACCCGCATATTTGCGACCTGTTCTTTGGATAGTTTCATGTCAGCCGGAAGCTTATCATATGAATCTGAATGCCACCAGTTTCTTCCGTAATACGACTGCACTGCATACCAGCCACCTCGTTGCGCATCATATTCATACAGGACATCCTGTGTGACGGTTTTGCCGGATGCATTTGTAAATGTTTTATTCCGGACAAGAATATCCGAAGTCGGATGCTGTGCATAAGTTGCCTTCAGGTCAATACAGTTATTCTTATTGACATATCTTCCGTCCACCCATACATCCTCCATATGGTGGACGCCGTTTCCAACACCTGTATATGCACTCACATACGTATATGCCGTTCCATATCCCCAGCCCTCAGCAGCAACCTTCAGCCAACTGCCTGCGCCAATGTTTTTCTCAAATTCATCTCCGGACAACTGATTCCGGTATGTCTGTAACTCATCGGTCGATTGTTTCTCATATTGATGAATTTTCTTTTCCAGTTTATCGAGGGACGAAGAAAATGCGTAATCATTCGCTCCACCGTCAAAGGTAAATAAACTTTCAATATATTTGGACATAACCGGATCGGTGTTTCCGCGTCCGGCACCACCATATGATTTCGTTGTTCCGTTCCATGTTACATCGACCAGATAATGCGCCGAGCCTGACGAAACCGTACAATCCGGCTGCAACGCTTTCGCTACATTCGCCATAACGCCCGGAACTCCTACGGATGACAACACCATCGGATGAAGGTATTCCAGGAACATCATCTCATCCGCCGACTGCCACATCGAATAGTGTTCATTCAAAGACAATTCCGGATATGGAGATGTTGCCAGCAGCGGATACGGGCGATTCGGATCCGGCTTCGATGTGTCAACGATGTTTTTCGGATAGACAGAAAGCCGCCCCAACGCTGAGTTCACACTTTGCAGATTGTCGAACAAGCCTTTTGATTTATCCGTGTAATTGTTGATCAGATAATCGGTCAGACTCTCCACCGATTTGCAGGAAACCTGAACCGGTGTATCCGTATAAACCGGCATTGTTGAATACGACACATTCCCCGAATAAGTGACTTTATAGGCGCGATCAGCCTGCTGCAATGTATATGCTCCGCCATCGGAACCCGATTCAGACATCTGGAATATATATCCGCCCTTCACACGTCCGGTTTCTTTATTCTCGTATTTGACATCGAAAAATCTCCGGGTCGTCGGGATAAGATAAGCTCCTTTTCCGGCCTTATACTTACTGTTTTTATCCTCAAAACGAACATAGGAAACATCCGGATTATTCGTCTTCACATAGAAATACTCATTGAAAGGCTCCAGCAGAGGAACGATTTCATATGAATATCTGGTAACATCGTTCTTGTTTGCTCCGGTTGAGCCCGTTGAACCCGATGTTCCGTTTGAACCGGTGCTTCCGTTTGATACCGGATTTTCCGGCAAAGCAATTTCAGGCCGGTTCACAAAACCCGTTCGAACTGTAGATACGATACCTGCAACATTTCCCGGAGCCGCCCCGTTCTTTTGAACAAGAACGATCTGGATCGCCTCTAACCTTTTTGCATATCCGGCCGTTCCAGCAGCTGCTCCATTTCTTGTCCATCCAAGCCAGCCATACGACTGTGCATGTACGCGGTAATAAACATCATAGTGATTGGCAAGTTCTCCAGTAAGGTAAATCTGGATTGCCTCCAGCCGTTTTGCCTGCCCGCTTGTTCCGGACATCTCGCCATTCATTCTCCAGCGGGACTCCCAGCCATAGCTTTGTACATGTGTGCGATACACAATATTTCCCGTATATTGTTGATTGGTAAGTTTTATCTCTATACCTTCCAGGCGTTTTGCACGTCCGCTTGTACCTGCCATCACTCCGTTGTTCTTCCATCCCTGCCAGCCATAGCTTTGTACATGCGTACGATATGTAATGTTGGTCGTCTCCTGACCTCCGACATTCACATCAGAGGCGCCATTGAGCGATACGTAGTTTCTCCCATACCTGCTTACGATACCATTGACATTATTCTGAACCGTTGTTCCCCTTGCGACAACAACAATCTGAATTGCCTCCAACCGCTTAGCAAGCCCTGCTGTTCCGGCTGCCTGTCCATTTTTTGCCCAGGCAAGCCAGCCATATGACTGTGCATGCACACGATAATAAATATCGTAATTCTGTGCATTTGCACCGGTTAACTCAATTTTAATCGCTTCCAGACGCTTTGCTTCGCCCTGTGTTCCGCTCATCTCACCATTCGAAACCCACGGGAGCCAGCCATATGTCTGGCAATGTGTTGTATAACGGACCCCCAGATTATCTCCGGAGACGGTGATCCGGATTCCTTCCAGCCGTTTTGCTTTTCCGCTTGTTCCGGAGGCTTCTCCATCACGCTTCCAGGCAGATTCCCAGCCAAATGTCTGAACATGTGATTTGTATTGTACCGAAACCCCTGCGGCTTCCACATTTTGAACCGGGGCATATGCAAATACAGACAGCACCATCACGATTGAAAGCACAAGTGCCCATACTCTTCTCTTATTCATAAATAACCCCTCCCTTGTCACCGCACGCTTACGCGGTATAGATCTTCTCCGTCACCGTATGAGATTCACCCGGTGCAAGCTCCTTGTAACCAGATTCCTCTGCTGGGATTGGCTGGTTTGGTGCATCGATGATCCATGTACAAGGCTCTGGACAGAAGTATCCTTTGTCTCCATGATCGTTCCATACAACCCAGAATTTGAAGTCCTTACATACTTCATAGCAGATACGCTTGCCTGTTGCAGCATCCGTTGCCACTGCGCCATAGAATGGCTTGCCATCCAGACTTCCTTCCTCTGCAAAGAATACGTCATTGTCAATATCATGCAGCACTGGAACCTGTGAACCAGTCAGATACTGTCTGTCGTGATTTGTCTGTACGAGCATGTCACCTGTCGGAATGCAGGACTTTGAAAGCTCCCACTTCTCGCCAACCGGGATATACAGACGCATATCCAGACCATTTCCATCCTTTGTGAACGGTCCGTTAATCGTTGTATGGTTGCACATACCATATGGCATCTGCTTGTCAGATGTATTTGTCATCGTAAATGCATACTCCAGACCGTCATCGGACAAAGTAAATGTGAACTCTGCCTTGAAGCTGACTGGGTATGTTTCGAAAAATTCATCGTTCTTGTCATATATGTACTCTGTCTTTGCGATTGCCTTCTTGCCGTCCACGGCTGCACTCACAAGTGTATGCTCACGCTTATGCAGGAAACCATGAATATGGTTGCCAAGCGGATCATTCAATGGAAAATGATAGGTTGCATCGCTTACCTTCAGCACGCCATTTGCAAGGCGGTTTGGAAGATACAGGGTCGGAAGTCCATACACCTCCGGGCTCTTCTTCAGATCCTCAACAGAAAGGGATTCGTCATAACGGAAAATCTCAATGTCATTTTCAACATCCTGCATACGGATGACATTACTGCCTAAAAAAGGTGCCACGATTGCTTTGTACTTTCCTGCTGTCAGTGCAACTGCCTCTTTCCCTTTATAATCAATAATCTCTGCGGAATAACTCATTGTTTTTTCCTCCTTTTCAAGACTGCACCTTTCGTGCAGTTTCACTCAAAAAATTTCATTTCAAATCACATAAAATAATAGCACATCGACCATACTATGTCTAGGAAAAAAGAACACAAGACATGCTTTTTGCGTATGATATGGATAGGCACGCATGCAACCGATTATTCACAAGTCTTTTCGAGTTTTACCATCCATTTCTCCCCCTTGCTAAGATACCACCCGCGCGGTTGCATTTTTATAAAAAGGGACCGATTTGTTTCGGTCCCTGTAATTTATTATCTGTGCTATTATAATTTGAATTTGATCTGCACTGGCTCCTTCAACGACTGTCCGCCTCTCGACTTCACATTTTTTGTGATCGTCAGGAAATAGTATTCGTTCGTCGAATACGGCTCCAGCGGTTCCACCTCGATAATCTCATTTTTCGTATCATAACGGATATAGGATTGCAGCTTCTGGTTCTGCGAATTCGTCACATACATCGTTTCCTTGTTCACCGTATGCGGGTCCAGCGGAATATTGAACCGCACGCGCCACACAAAATTCCCCGTCTTAAAACGCAGATCCTGCTTGACCTTGTTCGCAAGCTGTGGTGGAATATCTTCTATATCAATCAAATTTTTTGCCATTTGCAACTCCCTCTGTCGTAATCCAATGCCGCATTTCCAGCATCCATCTTTTGTACTCACTCATGTTTTAGTTTATCACAAAGCAGGCGCACGAACAAGAATTTTGCCGCTGTCTGTCAGAATTTTGTACACGCATTTTCTTTACATCACAGATTTGTAACACTACAATAAAATTGTTACGAATTTGTTATCGTACATTTCAATATATCGTCACATTTTCCATATATTTGAATAGCGTATGCCATATATGGGAACACTGACTGCAAGTACATATTTCCGTAGGAGAGCAAATCATGAAACATAAATTTCAGTTTTCCTACAAAAGACAAAAATTACTGACATTTACTTTGGTGGGAAGCAGTCTGCTCGTCTGTCTGATGAGTCAGGCACGCGAATTTCCATCGATCAAATTACCGCAAAAAGAATACCGACTAACCGGAACATCCCTGCAAAGTGTAAAGGAAATCGTTCCTTATTATGATTCCTGCAACACCGTCTACGATGATTCCCTCTATCAGGGCGAGATCGTCGTCACACAGGAAGGCACCGCTGGCCAGCAGGAAACAACTGCTTTGATCACCTATTTAAATGGACACGCTGTGTCCGAGGAGATCATCGATTCCCGCGTCATCACGCCCGCGATTGCCCGCGAGGTACATGTCGGAACAAAGGAGCGACCGGACTTTCTGATTCCAGTCGATGATTACGTCATCACTTCTTACGTCGGTCCGCGCTGGGGCAGAACGCACAACGGAATCGACCTCGCGGTCAATGTCGGCACGCCTGTCAAGAGCAGCACCGCCGGAACCGTCATACAATCCGGTTGGAACGGTGGCTACGGCATCAGTGTCTATGTGGACTGCGGCGATGGCATGGTCATCCGTTACGGACATCTGTCTGAAACTTCTGTCGAAGTCGGACAGACCGTCGCACAAGGCGATCTGCTCGGACTTTCCGGCAACACCGGAAACAGCACCGGACCACATCTGCATTTTGAAATGCGGGTAAATGATGAGGTTGTTGATCCGATGGAATACGTGCAGCTGCAATAAAATAGCAGGGGGTATTTGATTGGAATAATTTAATTTTTACATTTGGGTGGGGCGGAAATTTTCATAAGAAGATATGTAACAGGATTTCCAATCACTGCTTGTCCCAACACACACCCAAGTGTATTATCAAAGATATCATCAAATTCAAACAAGCCCCGGCACAGCCAAAGCTGCAAGCCTTCAATACTTGTAGAAATCAGAATTCCAGTAACCAACGCCAGCCAAATACCTCGTTTCCGTCCACTCGCAAGCGGCAGCAATGCACCAATCGGAACAAACAACGCAATATTCAGCAGAATCTCCCAAAACAAGCTATGTGTATATCCCTCTTCAAAGGCATGATACACTACCTTCCACGACCAGAACCATTCATACTCCGCCTGCCTTGTCCCTGGCTGCCGCATAAACACAGTCGAACCAAATACAAGCATCAGATATGTCACAAGCAATAACACAGAAACGGCCTGCACCCAACGAATATGCTTGCGTAGCACTTGTATCAATAAAATGGCTGTTACTCCTATCAAAACTGAGAAAAATACAACCGCTTCAAACGCGGTCCACTCTGGATAATATTTTATAAATATCTGATTGAGATCCATATGTTTCCCCTTTCCTTGTGTAGTATAGCACAAGTTTTTATCCTCAGATATAACCTGTATTTTTAATCAAAATTACAAAAACCGGACTTGACGATTCTGCATGAAATATAGCAGAAAATGCACGAAAGTGAAAAAGTATGCTCTCCAGCGCGTCAATTGTGCCACCCCCCTTGTTTTTTCTTCCACTTATGTTACGATAAATTTGTTCAAAGCAAACACCTTTGGACATCTTGGGGAGAGGATGAGTTGCTGATGTTCGGAAGCAGCTCAGATGTGTGTTTTATATAGAAATACCGTGTGGATTGGGGAATCCACACGGTATTTTGCTTTGTTAATATCCTATAATCAATCCAAGCTCCTGTATCGCTTGTCGTAAATCTGTTTTTAAATCCAACAAATCTGTTTTTTTCACCCGTTATAAACTCATTTATTTTAACATACATTTTTCTTTCAAGTTTATAACAACCTGGCTTTTCCTTTATTAAAATAGCATTTTTCCCTTTACTATTATCACTTAGCCATGCTGGTATATTACTATACGGTCTAATTTTTAAATTCAAGCAACAATTCTTTAAATTGGCAGCTGAAACCGGCTGTAAATTATTTTCTAAATAGTATGCTAAATAAATCAACAACTCTCTGGTCGTTATAGTTTCTTTATTAGGTATCTTGTTATAATAATTCTCTATAGTTAATTCCATTTCTCATACATTACAAGTTAGCAGCTGATGGAATAGCAGCTTTAATTTCTCTATTCCCACTGTTGCTTAATTCTCTCGATGGAATCACTTCTGTAATCGACGAGTTTGATAACGGTTTACACGAAATACTGTCACAATCACTACTAAACTCTTTGCAGAAATATATCACTGGACAATTAATCCTCACTACTCATAACATCAATCTACTTGATTCTGATGTTCTGAGCGAATATGTTTATATTATTTCTGAGGACGATGATTATAATAAGCATGTACAATGTATTACAGAAACTAATCAACAGATTCATGCAAATTCTAATCGCATGAAGCAATATCTCGAAGGAAAATATCAGGGATTGCCGCAGAAAGCAGATATTAATTTTGATGAATTGCGTAACTACTTACGACAAAATTAAAAAGCAAGCTCAAAATATCTATAATTACCGTAATAAACGGAGAAAACGCCGAAAGTCTCAAACTCTCGACGTTTTCTCCGGCATATCTTCATACGAAAGTTTTCCAAGTGCCAGAAGCGATCTCGCCGTTTCCTTTGCAACTTCCTCACACATTTCTTCTAAAATCCCGCACATACGACCTCGACCTCCTTCCGTCTCTTTCAAATATTTTACCTCATCTACCAACACTTTACTTTCGTCTCGACTAATTTCAGTGCCCTATTATATTTCTAAAAACTTGAATATTCTAAGTATTCGTGTTATATTATGAAGTAAGAAGAGTACCCACTCCAAAGTGGATGCTCCCAAGAGTGTGTTTTGTCCTTACGGACATCGCCTCACCTGTGGATCAGACAGGTGAGGCATTTTTATTTCTTCTTGTTTCTCTTATCGAGAAAGGCAAGAAACGCTACAATCAAACTTCCAAAGGCAATGAGCAAGCTCAAAATACCTATAATTATCGAAATAATCTCAAAAGCCGTCATTATAACGCACCGTCTCCGCTCCCGCTTCGGTCCTCGCTGAACAGGTGTCCACCGGACACCTAGCGACCTTCCTATGTAATCCAGTTTTCTGGTATAAGTTCGGGAGGCTACCTCTTCACTCCGTTACGGTCGGCGCAGAACTGATGTCCCCCGGACATCATGCGCCCTGTCATGGGGACTCCAATACATGTTTCCATGCATATCTAGAATACCATATATCCCATATTTATTCAATCAGAATCGAATATTCGTTCGATTTATTTTTATGGTTTTAAACACACAAAAACCGCCGAAAGCACCAAACTCCCGACGGTCTCCCATCCCTAATCTCTCCTAAATATATCTCTCGTATACACCTTGTCCGCCACATTATCCAGACAGGCATCATGCCGATTTCCCAATCGCTTCCACCTGTTCCACCAACATATCCTTATGCCGTCTTCTGCGCAGCCAGTTCTTCAACCACTTCTAACGGAAGACCTGTTCCTTGAGAAATATCTTCATACGAAAGTTTTCCAAGTGCCAGAAGGGATCTGGCTGTTTCCTTTGCAACTCTTGCTGCTGTTTCTTTCTCAACCCGTTCCGCCGTCTCTTTCTCGACTTCCTCACACATTTCTTCTAAAATCCTGCACATACGTCCTCGACCTCCTTCCGTCTCTTTTAAATATTTTACCTCATCTGCCAACACTTTGCTATACATATCCTCTGATTTTGTACAATGGAAATCATGCATCAGTCTGCCAACCGGCGTATCTACATTACGATATTCACCGTTTACATATAAAATATGCAGACCATCATCAAATAACACATGTTCTTTTTCCTCAGTCGGTCATTTTTTGCGGACAGTTCATACATGCTATCCTTTTCTGTTCTCTGCTCCTGCGTTTGCTCTCGTTTGATTTCTCCCTCCGTATCTTCTTGGCACAAGCAGGACAATACCTTGATGCACCAGAGCCCGGGACATATTCAACGCCGCACACCGTACAATTTTTAGCGGGCATTGCTGCCCACCGTTTTGTAGGTATGATATGTAATTCATCGACAAAGCCGATGAATTTATAGTAAATCTTGATTTCCTGCTTCACTGTTCCGTCTGCCATCTTCTCACGCTCCGAAACAAGTATCTTGTCTATGAGTGCGTTTATAACTGTTGCATCCAGTTCTTTTAAGCCTTGATAATTTCGGATAAGGGCGAGGAAGTCACGGATTCCCCGTGATTTCTCGTAGCTTTCATTAAGAGTTTCCGTCACCTCTTTCAGCCTTGCTTCAATTTCAAGCTGCTCTTTCTGGTATTTCCCCGACATCATCTCAAAATTCCGCTCGGTAATACGCTCCATGACCTTATCCTCGTAGAGAGAGGAAAACAGCCTGTCCAGTTCCGCAAGGCGTTTGTTCAGCTTCTTACGTTCTTTCTCTAATGCTTTCGCCCTGCTCTGGTCTGTTTCCGTGAGCCGCTTTTCTATGGCCCTGACCGCCTTTTCATCATTCACTGCCATATCCGCAAAACAGTTGATGTCGGCAAGAACGGCATTGAATAAATCCCTTGCTTCTATATTGTGGGCACTACACTCGCTTCTTCCGTTTCTTGCATAATTATTACATGAATACTGTACACAGTCGATAATCTCTGGGCGTTTCCTCCTGTGTACGTTCATTGCCCGCAGAGCACATCCGCAGTCCACACACTTGATAACGCCTGCAAAAATATTTACAAATCCTCCCTTGTTCTGTGGAAGCCTACGACTTGTAATAAGCTGTTGGACAATATCAAATTCCTCCTGCGTGACTATTCCCTCATGGGTATTGGGTATCACTTCCCATTCTTCGGGCAGCTTAGAGGGGCGTTTCTTGCTTTTCATATTGGCGGCAATCCGTTTGTAGCCTACAAGATTTCCCGCATATATCGGGCTTCTTAAAATGCTCCTCACGCTGTTCCCACTCCAAATATAGCGTTTGTCCTCGTTCCCCTCAAAATGACGTTCAAAGCCTGTTTCGCCACGCTCCGCCGCATAAGCGGCAGGGCGTAGGATATGCTGTTTATTAAGATGTCTGCAAATTTTGGCAACTCCATTCCCTTTTAATGCAAGGTCGAATATCTCTTTTACAACATGTGCCACTTTATCATCTATCAGCAGATGGTTGTGGTCGGCAGGGTCTTTGATATAGCCATAAGGGGCGGTAGTTCCCATGAATTTCCCCTGTTGAAACCTCGCCCGATATGCCGATTTTATCTTAACAGATATGTCAGCGGCATACATTTCGTTTAAAATGTTGCGGAAAGGCGTGATGTCCATAGCAGATTTATTCAAGGTATCTACGCCGTCATTGACCGCTATATACCTCACGTTATGCTCTGGGAAGAAAACTTCCAGATATAACCCACAATCAAGATAGTTTCTCCCCAGACGGGATAAATCTTTCGTAATCACGCAGTTTATCAGACCGCTTTCAATGTCTTTTATCATATTCTGGAAACTTGGTCTTTGGAAATTTGTACCAGAATAACCATCGTCCACATACGTTTTTGCTATGTGCCATCCCTGCTTTTTCACATAATCCGTGAGGATGGATTTCTGTGTCGCAATGCTCGCACTCTCGTTATCCGTACCATCGTCTTTAGATAAGCGGCAATAAATGCCGACTAAATAGATTTTCTTTTCTTCTTTGATTCCTGCCATACTGTAAAACCTCCGTATCTGTCCTATCTGTTTTCATGTCCCATTGCGTACATTCTAAGCGGACAGCCCCTCATTGTCGAAGGTGTCGCCCTCGGCAATCTTCTTCCGAATATCCTCGGAGATAATCGGGACAAACGCTTCTGTAACGGTCTGTGTGCCGACATATTCACGGCTGATTATCATCTGCACTGGTGCTTTTGGCACGATACGCTTTCTCTTTTTATCTGCTTTCTTATCCTCGCCCATACTTAAATCTTCCTTTCCAGACAGGGCAGGGAAGAGTTTGGAAATGTCCCCGCCCTGCCAATCAGATACCATTAATCCTCGCTGTTTAATTCTTTCTGTAATGCTTTAAGGAGTGCCGCCGCTTCATCAGCGTTCAGCGTGATTCCCTTGCCGCACTTTTCACGGTTCGGGGAAAAGCTGCGGATGTCATACTTCGGCTCTTTCCCATTCCATGAAATGAGATTGATTTCCTTTGTGTAGCCACTGTCGCCCGTAGACAATACTGCGATTTCCTTTACGATTTCATACTGGATTTCTCTCATTCTCCATACCTCAACTCTCTGTATTTACTTCCCGAAAAAAGAAGATTAGCGGCTGTCACGGTTGCGTTTCCTCTGCAACTCACGCTCCAAAAGTTTGATGATGGTTTCCTCCATCTGCTTCGGCGTTGTGTTCTTCGGAAAGTATTTTTTCAGCTTGCTTGTGTTGATTTTCAAGGTTTCTTTCTGGTTGCCCTTTTCCTCCGTCATAATCGCAAATATCGTATCCATGTCAAGCCGCCCGCTCTGGCTTAACTGTTTCATCCGCTGTGCCTGTGAGAGTGAGGGCGTTGCTTCTTCGCTCTCCATCGTGGCAAAGAGGTTTTCCTGCTCGTCTTTCTTCAAGAAGGACAGTTCCACCGCAGGCGTGAGGGCGATTTTCCCCTCGTCCACCATCTGCAAAATCGGCGGTATCAGTTCCGTCAGGCGGATAAAACGCTGCACGGTCATCCTGCCCACGCCGAAGCCCTGTGCCACCTTGTCGTCCGTCCGCAACTTCGTCACAACTTGTGACGAGGTTAAGTCTGTGCGGAAACCCTGCCGCTTCATGGCTTCGGATTTCATCTTGTAAGCAAACGCCCGCTCCGATGGCAGGATATTCTCACGCTGCAAATTGCTGTCTACAAGGGTGATGATGGCTCGGTCACGGTCTAAGGGCAGGACAAACGCAGGCACGGTATTTATCCCTGCAAGTTCAGAAGCACGGACACGCCGCTGTCCTGCAATCACTTCATAACCGTCCCCGTCCTCTTTCGGGCGTGTGATTATCGGCGTGACAATGCCAAATTCCTTGATGCTTTCCGCTAACTCTGACAGTGTTTCATCTTCTGCCACATGAAACGGATTGTCGGGGAACGGGTACAAGTCTTTGGTCTTTAACACCTTAAAATCCTGTTTCTTCATTCACATATCTACCTTTCTTTCGCTCTGCTTCTATGATTTTTCTGCAATTCTTCCAACACTTCGGGCGGTATTTTTGACAGCAGCCGCCCCATCTGCTCGTTGGTTCTCTGCAATTCAAATATCTTCTGATTCGCTTTCTGCACCTTTAGTTCCTGCTCGTACTTTTCATCACGCATACGCCCCGCATAGTCTGATTCCTGCCCAATTCTCTCTTTCAAACTGTCGATATACGCCTGCTGTTTCCCGATTTCCTTAGAGAATTTCTCCACGTCTGGCAGCCATGCAGAGAGTAAATCTAACGCTTTATCCCTTTTCTTCCCTGCGTTAAAGGCGTTGATGTCGGATAGGGCAGACACGATTTCTTCATACTGTTTATCAAGCCTGCCGCCTAATTTATAGAGCCATGTGGGGACGTGTTTCCGCTTGGTTTCCATTGAGGACTGCCCCCGTTCAAGCTGATTCCACCGTGAGGACATCCGCTCATGGTAGGCGGTCTGCCACTCGGATAATGATTTCTGGTTGCCTAAGATAGCTTTCGCTGACAGCTTATTGTCTGGCGTAATCGGCACAAAGCAGAGGTGCATATGGGGCGTTCTCTCGTCCATATGGACGACAGCGGAGAGGATATTCTGCTTTCCAACACGCTCCGAAATGAAGTCAAGAGCCGTCTGGAAATACGCTTTTTGTTCTTCGGGCGGTAACTGGTTCATAAATTCTGGTGAAGCTGTGATGAGCGTTTCCACCATCATCACGCTGTCTTTCCTTGTCCTGCACCCCGCTTCGGCTACCATGCGGTTAATCTCTTTCTTGTAGGTGTACTTTGGTGGTGCTATGAGATGGTAATTGTTTTTAGAGCGTTCCATATCTATATCTGGGTTGCTTTTGTAGGCTTCTTTCTTCCGCTCGTTGTGGCGTTCACAAGCCGCAACGCCGCCCGCTTTTCGTTTCTGGAAACGCAGGATTGCATAAGGCATAGGCGGATTCCTCCTTTCTTTCGGCGGGTGACCGTCCTTTGGGGTGACAGCGGTGACGGTGGTGACAGCAGTTTTGGGATACCCCCTGCCGACTGCCGCAACTGTCACCCTCACCCCCTGCATGACGGTCATGTCGATGATGACGGTGTTTTTGGGATACCCCCCTCGCAAGAGCCGTCACCGTCATGCCGCCATTCTTTTATCCGAAGCCGTAAGGCGTAGGATAGCAGGGCACAGCCCTGCCTTAAGGGAGTCCAGAGGGAACGTCTGGCACACGACTTTGCAGGGCAAAGTGTAGTGTGTTACACCCTGTAAACGCAGTCGGAAAAATCGGAATGATTTTTCTGACCGCAGGGGTGGTTTTACACGACCGAAAAGGGCGAGTAAATCTCACGCCTGCATTTTGCGTTTACGGGGTGTTCTCCCGTAGGGATGACAGCGGCAGGGTATCCTAAAATCACTGTCACCACCGTCACTGCTGTCACCCGCAGGGCAGAGCCGCCAGCTTTACATGGCTTTAAGCGTCAATGACAGTAACAGGGGGGTATCCTAATATCGCTGTCACCACCATCACCGCTGTCACCCGCCCTCCTTGCAAGGGCAATCCGCCTGCCGTCTTTCCTGCGGCTGTACTGGTAGCAGATACGGTTCTCGCTTAAAAATGTGGTGCGGTATTCATTCAGCCATTTCGTAATCACCGTGGGTATGGTTTCCGTTTCCCCCATAGCGGCTAACAGTTCCGTTGCCGTGCCTATCCATTCTTCCTTATCCCTCATAAAATCCACCAACCGAAAAAGGACATCTGGTATCGTTTCTTTCGCAAGCTGCTCCTGCGTTTTCCGCTCCACAAGCTCCCAACGGCAATCACGGAAACGCAGCGTGTATTCCTGATAAGGCGTGTCCCTGCCCGTCACATACAGCTTGGCGGTGTCAGACGCACGTTTCTCCTTTTCCAGAACAAAGGTAGCGTCCGCACTCCCCGTTAATCCTGTCGTCCCAGACACCTTGTTGAACACGTCGCTGTCATTCTGCTTTCGGATGTGGTGTACGACAATGACCGCCAGAGAGTGCCTGTCGGCAAAGTCTTTGATGAGGGAGATGTCCCCATAGTCGCTTGCATAGGCATTGTCTTTTGAAGCTGTACGGACTTTCTGCAAGGTATCAATGACAATGAGCCTGCTGTCTGGGTAATCTTTCAGATAATCTTCAAGCTGCACGATAAGACCGTCTGACAGCTTGCAGCTTGCCACGGCAAAGTGGAGCCGCCCGCTTGCTTCGTCCGTCAAACGAAATAACCTGTCCTGTATGCGGCAGAACGTGTCCTCAAGGCAGAGGTAAAGCACATCGCCCTCCATTGTCGGCATATCCCATAAAGGGATTCCCTGCGACACGCATAAGCATAGCTTCAGCATGAGCCAGCTTTTGCCTATCTTCTGTGAGCCGCAGAACAGCGATAAGCCTGTCGGGATAAGGCTGTCCACCACAAAGGATGGTTTCTCAAGCGGTTCATAAAGGAGCGTTTCGGCGTTGACTGTCTGTAACTTCTGCATGGCTTTCCTCCTTTCGGGCGGTGTCTTTGTTTTCGTTGCACATAGGCGTTGACCTCCTTAAAAATAGATTTACTCCCACGGAAAAAAGTGAGAGTATGTAATGCCGCCAATCCCACACAAATAAAAAACAGATTTCTTTTTCGGGCGGTGTCGGTCACGGTTGGAGATATTTCTTCAATTTCCGCCTTTACTTTCTCCTTTGCAATCGCAACAGATTTCTGTATTGCCGAAGCGGTGCAATGCTCCATAGCGGCGATTTGGTAAAAATTGAACTCATACTCGTAGTAGAGCAGGAAACGCCGCCTTTGTATCTCTGGAAGGCTCCCAACCGCCTTATAGAGCGTTTCATTCCGTTCTTCCTCAACCATGCGTTCATCAAGGCTCTTAGGCACACGCAACGCCCGTCTGTAAAGGGTTTCGTCCCATACCTCGTTAAACTCCCTGTGCCGCTCGTCCCATTAGAAAAGATTCCTGTTCCTGCGCTCCATCTGCCGAAACTCCATAAAGAACTGTTCCGACACTTCCAACTCGTGGGATTTGCCCTGCCCGTCCTTAAAGCTGATAAAATACCTTGTGCCGCTTTCCGTGGATTCCTCCCGAAGCGTGTATGCCTTAACCCTGTATGCCATCCTGTTGTCCTCCTGCAAAAAATGAGTGAGGGGATTTCCATCCCTCACCCAGTAGCCCGCAGGATGGCAGGCTGTTTTAGAAGCTATAAAATTTTCCGCAGCTTCTTCCGCAGATGGTCTAACCTCGCATAGATGGCACCAGTCGTCAAATGCACAAGCGGGGCAATCTCCTTTGTGGAATACCCCTGCATTTTCAGCAGGACGATTTTCAAGGTACGCCCGTCCACCGTGACTAATACTTGATAGAGATTTTCGCTCTCAATCTCTTCCAGTAACTCCGCAACCGTACCCACTTCCGCCTGCCGCTCCCTGCCTGCCATGTCCTCAAGATATTCCGCAACGTCATTCGTCCATCGGTAAAACCGCCTGTTGGAATTGAAGTCTGCCCTGTCCGCCATGCGTATCTGCTCAATGGTCGCTTCATCAACGCCGCACTCACGCAGCAGCTTTTCCTCCGCTTCTTTCCAGATACGCCATTTCCTGTCCTCCCGTCCGTGGTTGTATGCCATTCTTACTTCCTCCAATCAGAATTGATTGAGAGGGCAGAGAAAAGCCCCCTCATCTTCCCAAAGGAAAAAACAAGGGGGCTGAACGCCTTAAATTTTAATTTTCTATTATCTTTCTTAGTTTTATTAGGATTCTGGCTTTGCGTTTGTTTACAACGCTCTGGGTTATGCCCAACCTCGCCCCGACTTCACGCTCGGAAAGTCCGTCAAAAAAGATTGCCTGTATCAGCTCCTGTTCACTATCCGACAGCAAAGGCAGGGCGGCTTTCAGCCTGTCCACCATGACCGCATTGACAACGGTTTCTGCAATGTCCACCGCTTCATCAGTGATAAAGTCCAGAGGATTCCCCTCGCTGTCCGTAAATCCGTCGAGAGATAGCAGTCTATTCTTTGTATCTAATTTTTGCAGATAACGCCACCGTTCCTTGTCACGGTAGAAGTCTGTGTATTGCTCCCTCACGACTTCAAGCAGACAGCCTTGAATGGGGATAAACAGCTTGTCCATATAGGTCTGGTCGGATTCCCTGCAACGGCAGAACTCCGTGTAGGATAATTCCACATAGCCGCCACTTTCTCTGATATATACCTTTCTTGGTGCATATTTCACCATAAATACCTCCCATCTGAATTTTTGAAATGTAAAAAATCCAGATGGAGAGGCGGAGAACGACACCGCATATCAGAAACAGCCCTACGGCACTTTCCAACAAAAATCGACAAAAGAAAAACCGCAAAGGCTCTGTGACCTTTACGGTTATAGGAAATAGTAATTCTATTGTATGGAGATTGTACTTCTACTTTCAAGGTGAGAAGTACCGTTGCACTGGCAGAAATTTTTTTAACTGGTTTCCTGCCGTTCTCTGATATGCTATGTATTGATAAATTTTGCTTCGTATGAGCAGATAGATAACTGCCCGAAAAAAGGACATAAAAAAATCCCTCCAAATTTAAAAACAAATTCAGAGGGTAATTTAGGGTATAACAAAATAACC
>ERZ1026945.64-NODE-64-length-56462-cov-11.647384_pt1 | contig 56462 bp, 48 predicted proteins | sample MGYA00519304_ERZ1026945 | MGnify/ENA primary metagenome ERZ1026945 (study PRJEB26926, sample SAMN06164619) | human gut metagenome | biome: ENVO:00009003; feature: ENVO:2100002; material: ENVO:00002003 | host: Homo sapiens | place: USA | collected 2012 ...
TATAAAGCAGAGGCGCATTGCGAATGCAATCGCCGACGGTGCACGTCTTATAAAAGACTCGTCGGCGAAGCAAACGTGACCTCGCGGTTTTTAGCTTAGTGGCGTTCGGCGAGATACTTATACTTCGCCCAGCGAGCGTCGACAAACGCCTGCGCCTTCGCGTCAAGCTCAGCCGCGCGTTCAGGATTCGACCTCACCAGCGAACCGAAGCGGTTTTCAACCTTCATATAGTCGGCAACCGGAATCTTCGGGTCTTTCGAGTCGAGCTGGAACGGATTAAGCCCCTGCTCTATGCGGCGCGGGTCGTATCTGTAAAGCGGCCAGTAGCCCGAGTCGACCGCCGCCTTCTGCTGCGCGGGACCGTTGATGAGGTTGTAGCCGTGGTTGATACAGTGGCTGTAGGCAATGACGAGCGACGCGCCGTCGTAGCTGTCGGCTTCCGCCAACGCCTTGACCGCCTGGGCGTCGTTTGCGCCGATTGCAATCTGTGCGACATAAACGTTGCCGTAGTCGACGGCGAGCATACCCAAGTCTTTCTTCGGGTTCGATTTGCCCTGCGTGGCGAACTTCGCGACCGCGCCGATAGGCGTAGCCTTGCTCATCTGACCGCCCGTGTTCGAGTAAACTTCGGTATCCATTACCATAATGTTTACATTTTTGCCGCTTGCCAAAACGTGGTCGAGACCGCCGTAGCCGATGTCGTATGCCCAACCGTCGCCGCCGAGAATCCAGACGGTGCGCTTTACCAAGTCGTCGGCAATTGCGTTGAGCGAGAGGGCTTCAAGCGATTTGTCGCCCGCGAGCTTCTGGCGCAAAGCCGCGACTCTTTCGCGCTGCTTTACGATACCCGCTTCCGTCGACTGGTCGGCTTCGAGAATTTCCTTCACGAAGTCGTCGCCGAGCTTGCCCGCCAAGCGTTGGAGCAAGTCCTTGCCCATTGCCTGTTTCATATCGAGCGAGATTCTGAAACCGAAGCCGAATTCCGCGTTGTCTTCGAACAAAGAGTTCGCCCAAGCGGGGCCGCGGCCTTCCTGATTTACGCAATACGGAGTCGTGGGCAGGTTGCCGCTGTAAATCGACGAGCAGCCCGTTGCATTCGCGACAAAGAGTCTGTCGCCGAAAAGCTGCGTGAGCGTGCGCACATACGGAGTTTCGCCGCAGCCTGCGCAGCAGCCCGAAAATTCGAACAACGGCTGGCGGAACTGGACTTCCTTGACGGTCGTGCCGAGCGAGAGCCTGTCGGGGTTCGGAATCGAGAGGAAGAACTTGAAGTTTTTCTTTTCGACTTCGCGGACGGGTTCTTGCGCAACCATCATCAGAGCCTTGACACCCTCTTCGGTCTTGCTCTTTGAGGGACAAACCGTGGCGCACAAGCCGCAACCCGTGCAGTCTTCGGGAGCTACCTGAATTGTGAAAGAGTAGTCCGCATACTTTTCCTTGTCTTTGGGCATAGCGCGGAACGCGGTTTTCTTGAAGCCTTCGGGCGCGTTTGCGAGCTCCGAATTCGGATAGAATTTAGCGCGGATAGCGGCGTGCGGGCAGATTGTCGCGCACTTTGTGCACTGGATGCACAAGTCTGGATTCCACGAGGGAACTTCGATTGCGATATTGCGCTTTTCCCACTGCGTGGTGGCGGACGGCCAAGTGCCGTCAACAGGCAGTGCCGAGACGGGGAGCTTGTCGCCCTCTTCGCGCATCATTGCCGCCGTGACATACTTTACAAAGTCGGGAGCTTCGTCGGCGACTGCGGGCGCAAACCCTTCCGTAGCCGAAACTGCCGCGGGAACTTCGACCTGTTCGAGGTTCGCAACCGAAGCGTCGACCGCCGCGAAGTTCTTCTGGACAACCTGCGGGCCTTTTTTGCCGTAGGTCTTTTCGATAGCCGCCTTGATTTTTTCGATGGCTTCGTCCTTGGGAAGAACGCCCGAGATTGCGAAGTAGCAGGTCTGCATTATAGTGTTGATTCTGCCGCCCATACCCATCGCCTTCGCGACTTTGTAGGCGTCGATAACGTAGAATTTAAGCTGCTTTTCGATGATTGTTTTCTGGACGTCCTTGTTGAGGTGGTTCCAGACCGTCTTGGCGTCGTAAATAGAGTTGAGCAGGAAGACCGCGCCCTTGTCCGCGCAGTTGAGCACGCGGTATTTTTCCATAAACGAGAACTGGTGGCAACCCACAAACTGCGCGTTGTTGACCAGATAGGGAGCCTTAATCGGGTTCGGGCCGAAGCGCAAGTGCGAGATTGTTATGCCGCCGCTCTTTTTCGAGTCGTAGACGAAATACGCCTGCGCAAAGTTCGGGGTTTCGTGCCCGATAATTTTGATTGTATTCTTGTTTGCGCCAACTGTGCCGTCGGAACCCAAGCCGAAGAATACTGCGCTCATCACGCCGCTGTCGTCAAGCTTGAAGGATTCGTCGTAGCTGATGGAGTTGTTCGTAACGTCGTCGTTGATGCCGACCGAGAAGTGGTTTTTCGGAGCGTCCGAAGCCATATTGTCGAAAACGCCCTTCGCCATTGCGGGAGTGTAGTCTTTCGAGCCGAGCGCGTAGCGGCCGCCGACGATAATCGGGTCGAAGCTGCGCGGCAGGAATCCGCTGTTGCGGGCTTCCGCGATAGACGCCGAAACTTCTTCGTAAAGGGGTTCGCCCATTGCGCCGAGTTCCTTGGTTCTGTCCAAAACCGTGATTTTCTTGACCGTCTGCGGGATTGCCGCGGCGAACATTTTTACGCTGAACGGACGGAACATTCTGATTTTCAAAACGCCCGTCTTCTTGCCCGAAGCGTTGAGAACTTTGGAGACCTCTTCGGTTGTTTCCGCGCCGCTGCCCATCATAACGACGATTTCCTCCGCGTCCGCCGCGCCGGAATATTCGTAGGGCTTATAGAATCTGCCCGTGAGTTTGCCGAGTTTTTCCATCTGCTCGGCGACGACCTCCGCGCACTTTGTGTAGAACGGATTGCGCGCCTCCCAGCCCTGGAAGTAGACGTCGGCGTTCTGCGCCGTGCCTCTGATGAACGGCTTTTCGGGGTTCAGCGAGCGTTCGCGGACTTCCAAAATCTTTTCAAACGGAAGCATTTCCTTGACGATGTCGTCCGAAATAAGGTCGTATGTGTTGATTTCGTGCGATGTTCTGAAACCGTCGAAGAAGTGCATAAATGGCACGCGCGAAATCAATGTCGAAGCGTGCGCGACAAGTGCCATATCGTGGGCCTCCTGAACGCTGTTGGAGCACAGCATTGCAAAACCCGTCTGGCGGCATGCCATAACGTCGGTCTGGTCGCCGAAAATCGAAAGCGCGTGGTGCGCAAGGGCGCGCGCGCTGACGTGCATTACAAAGCTCGTGAGTTCGCCCGCAATCTTGTACATATTCGGAATCATCAAAAGCAGACCCTGCGACGCCGTGAATGTCGTCATCAAAGTGCCCGTTTGCAATGCGCCGTGAACCGCGCCCGCCACGCCGCCTTCGCTTTGCAGCTGGCTGATTGAGGGCGTAAAGCCCCAAATGTTTTTCTTGCCTTTTACCGCCCATTCTTCACACGACTCCGCCATGGGCGACGAAGGGGTGATGGGGTAAATTGCGATTGTTTCGCTTGCCCTGAACGCGATTGAAGCGACTGCCTCGTTTGCGTCGGTGATTGTGCTGTTTTTGCTTTTCATTTTAATCTGTTCGTGTGTTGGTTTTTAAGGGTCTAAATGAAAATATTACTTTTACTATCGACCCTTCCCCCACAAACGTCAACAAAAAACGCGTGAGGACGTGCGCCTCTATTGCGAATTACATTCTAATAATGGAGAAACGGGTTTCATTGAAACCCGTTTTTTGTTTTTTAGATTCGCAATAGAGGCGCACTCACGGCTAAAAATCGGTTTCGCTTCGCCTCTCGTACGTTTAGTACGCTACGGCTCGCAAAGCCGCGATTTTGTAGCACGCGCCTCACGCGTTTTTTTCAGCACCCACGCTGGTTCTAATTTTTGCGTATTAGGAAGAGGCGTCCTCGCCCGTTTTAGAAGGTGATGTTAGAGGTGAACTCCTCAATTCTGACGTTCGGGGAATCTTTCGTAATTTTTTTGCCGAAGTAGGTGATGTTTTCGAACGACATATTTTCGACAGTGTGGCTGGCATCGTAGCCCTTGAACCACAATGTGCCGACAAAATTGCTCTTTGCCCGCGTCAAGGTTAGTCCGCTCTTTTTGCCGAACACGGAGATGTTCTTGAATTTGCAGTCGCGTATCGAGCCCGGGGACTTGCGGAATTTGTGGAAGTTATAGAAGTCGATTACGCGCGGAACAGCCACGACAACGGGAACATCAACACCGTCGCTTCGGATTTTGATGTTTTCGAAAGTAAAATTCTTCATAACCATTTCGTTTGCCGCCTGAAAGAGGAAGACGCCCTTGACCCAGAAATGGGTTATGTCTTTTGACGGGTCCGGGGTCGAGAACGCCACGAGGCAGTTGCGGACGACGACGTTTTGCATAGTCTCGTTATTGCACTCGAAGCCGATTCGGAAGGTATTGGCAAGGTCGGTCCAAAATATACAGTTTTCGATGAGGATATTTTCGACCGCGATTGAACCGCCGTTTGCTTTGAGGGCGACGTTGTCGTCCTGACTGCGCAGGAAACAGTCGCGAACGGCGACGTTGCGCGAATTGCATATGTCGAGGGCGTCGTCGTTTATCATTCTGCCCGAACAGACTTTGACATCGCTCACAACCGCGCCGTCTGTGTTGTCGACGGAGAGAGTCCAGTGGGGCGGGTTACGCAAAATTACGCCGTCGATTGCAATGTTTTTGCACTTGTTGAAGCGCACAAGTCTCGCGCAGGTTTGACGCGCGTGAAGTTCGCCCGAAATTACGCCGCGCCCGAGGATTTTGATATTTTCGCCCTGAGCAAGAACGACTGTTTTGACAACCGCGCCGCCCGCAATGTAGAGGGTTTGGTTCGAAGTAAGCGTGATTTGCTCGGCGGCGTGGACTCCCGGTCCGAAGTAGAGCAGATTGGGGTCGCTTTTCTGCGGTCGGGATTTTTCAAGGGCGTTGCCGAAGATTATGAGCGGGCGGTTGCGTTCGTCGGGCAAAACCGAAATTTTAAACGGCTTGTCCGCCTTGAATGTGAAGGATGTTTTTGAGGCTTTTGCGATTGGGCGCGCGGGCAGAAGCTCGAGCTTTTTGAGATCAAACGGGTGGTTCGGCGGCGCGACAACCTTGACCTCGACTTCGCCCTCGAAATCGAAATATCCGAACGTGTAGCCCGAGCCCTTCATAGTTTCGAACAGGCGCGACTGAGCCGTGTAGAGATCGATTTGTTTGCCGTTCACAAAAACCTTATATCCGCGCAAAACTTTTTCGCCCACGGGCGCGGGATATGTTATTACCTTTGTCTGGGCGGGTTTTGATTCGGATGCGGGTTGCCGCTTGGCGTCGGCTGCGAACGTCGGACTTTGGCAGAATATTGCCGAAAGCAGCAATGCTACGGCTATTTGTTTTGGCGTTTTGTGCGTCATGTATTTCCTCCTCTGTTTACTTTGTTAAAACAAATGCACTTTTTATGGGGGCAGATACTAACGGGCGCATCGGAAACGTCAAACAAAAAACGAAGTCGTGCGCGGAGGGTTGGTGGGCGGTTCGCGCGGGGTGGCGCAACAGTAGGCAGGCGCGTAAAAGCTTGACAATTTCGGCAGTGGAAAAGACTATTACCGACGCTATGACAACCCAGGAATTTAAAAAAGAATTCGAAGCGCGCCGCGCGAAAGTCGAGCAGGCTATCGACAAGTATCTGCCCGCCGAAGACGTCCGCCCGTCGATTATCCACAAAGCTATGCGATACAGCATGGAAGCGGGCGGCAAGCGCATTCGCCCGATGCTGCTTTTGGCGGCGCACGAAATGTTCCCGTCCGAAATCGACCCGCTGCCGGCGTGCGTTGCGATTGAATGCCTGCATACGTATTCGCTTATCCACGACGATCTTCCGTGTATGGACAACTCCGACCTGCGCCGCGGGAAACCCACCTGCCACAAACAATTCGACGAAACCATGGCGTTGCTTGCCGGCGACGCGCTTTTGACGTATTCGATGTGGCTTTTGGCTGACGCATACAAGGCGTATCCGAAAGTCGCCGCGGGATTGGTGCTCGATCTCGCCGACGCGGGCGGCAGCACGAAGATGATCGGCGGGCAGGTCGAAGACGTTTTGGGCGAGCGCGAAGGCAAGATGACCGTCGACAAGCTCAATTTTATCCACCATAACAAGACCGCCGCGCTCATCACCGCCGCCGTCACAATGGGTATAAGGCTTGCGGGCGACTGCGACGCGCAAAAGCTTGAAGTCGCGCGGGAAATCGGCAAGAACATCGGGCTTGCGTTCCAGGTTATCGACGACGTTCTCGACGTCGTAAGCGACGACGCCACTATGGGCAAGACGACGCACCTCGACGCCGCCAACGAAAAAATGACGTATGTTTCGCTTTACGGCATAGAGCGTTCGCGCGAAATTGCCGCCGAACTCACCGACAAGGCGATTGCCGACTGCAAAAAGCTCAGCGCAAACTGCGGGTTTTTCGAGACTTTGATTTCGTATATGAAAAACCGTATAAACTAATTGCAAATAGTGTTTTTAACCAAATTCGGAGGATTTTATTATGGTAGTTGAACCGCGTGTAAAGGGATTTTTATGCATAACGGCGCACCCCGAGGGTTGCGCGAAAAACGTATCGGAGCAAATCGAATACGTGAGGAAGTCGGGCAAAGTCAATGGCGGATGCAAGTCGGCGTTGATTATCGGGGCGTCGACGGGCTACGGTTTGGCGAGCCGCATTTGCGCGGCGTTCGGCTGCGGCGCGGCGACTGTCGGCGTATTCTTCGAACGCCCCGGCGACCCCGTCCGCGAGCGTTCGGGCAGCGCGGGCTGGTATAACACCCGCGCGTTTACCAAGTTCGCCGAGTCCGATGGGCTGTATGCCGCAAACATCAACGGCGACGCATTTTCGGACGAAATCAAGCAGCAGGCAATCGAGGCAATCAAAAAATCTCCGCTCGGAAAAGTCGACCTGATTGTCTACTCGCTCGCCTCTCCCCGCCGCACCGACCCGAAGACGGGCGAAGTCTACAAGAGCGTTTTGAAGACAATCGGCGAGCCGCGCAAAGACAAGAGTTTGGACACCGACAAGGGCGAAGTCGTCGAGGTTGTCGTCCCCTCCGCAAACGAAAAGGAGATTTCCGACACCGTCAAAACGATGGGCGGCGAAGACTGGAAGCTCTGGATTGAAGCCCTCGACGCTGCGGGCGTGATTGCCGAAGGGTGCACGTCGGTTGCGTATTCCTATATCGGCCCGAAGTTGACGTATCCGATTTACCGCGACGGCACTATCGGCGAGGCAAAGAAGAATTTGGAGGCTTCCGCCGCCGCAATCGACGCCATGCTCAAACTCCACCGCGGCAAGGCGTTTGTCTCGATGAACAAGGCGTTGGTCACGCAGGCAAGCAGCGCGATTCCCGTCGTGCCGCTCTACGTCTCGATTCTCTACAAGGTGATGAAGGAAAAGGGTGTCCACGAAAACTGCATTATGCAGATTTACCGCCTGTTCTCCACCCAGCTTTACAACGGTAACTGTCTGGATTTCGACGACGACGGGCGCGTGCGCATAGACAACCTCGAATTGCGCCCCGATGTCCAGCAGGCTGTTTTCGACATTTGGCCGGAAGTAAACACCCAAAACCTTTACGAGCTGACCGACTTCGAAGGCTACAAAAAGGAATTTTTGAAGCTCTTCGGCTTCGGAGTCGAAGGGGTGGACTATACTCTCGACTCTCTTATCTAAAAACCGCGAGGACGCCTCTCGTTGCGAATTTAATTACAAAAAAACATTCCGCAACGCGGAATGTTTCCGTAAAAAAATAAAATTATTCGCAACGAAGGCGCACGCCATCGCCCGTTTAGTCTCGGCGGGAGATGAGGAACTGCAAAATATACCAGAACATCAACGCTATGGCGGCAAACAGTCCGAGAGCCGCCGCAACGTGCTGGTCGGGCGCAAAGCGGTTTATTATCATACTCGTCTGATACAGCACCGCAAATGCCGCAAAGACAATCATCGCGCCCGAGAACCAAAAGCCCAATTGTAGCCCGAAGAAAATCGAACACACAATCAGCCCGAGAGCGACAAACGAAAGTATCGTCAAAATTCCGCCGAGGAACGAGAAATCGCGCCCGCTAAAAAATGCGTAGGCGGAAATACCGAGGGCAAGCGCGAACGTCAGAATTGCCGCCTGCGGGATTGCGTCGGGAGCGATGCGATCGGCAATCAGCATAAGCGGCAGGAATATGACGGCTTCGGCTACGACATACAAATAAAGCCCCGCATACTGCATACCCAGCGACTTGCGCGAATACGCCCACGAGTTTGCCACCCACGAAACACCCATAAACGCAAGTAGCACAATAAACCAGTTGTTGCCGCCAACCATCTTGTATGCCAAGTCGACCGCGGGCTGCCACGACATTAAAAACGCCTCCAAACAGACGAAGACCGCGAACGCCGCAGCCAAGTTCAAATAGCATTTTCTGACAAGCTCGGAACGGGCCGAAACCGCGCGCGCCGCGCCACTATTACCAATAGAATTTCTACTGTCCATACCGTAAAATTATTGACCGAATTAGAATGAAAAAGTTCTGGAAAATCAACGCAAATAATATAGCGTAAAAAAAATGGAAAACGTAAGCCAACCTACAACGCAAAACGCAACGCGCTTCGACGGACGCCGATTCGACGAAACGCGCAAGATAACATTCCAGCCGAACGTGGCGGCAAACGCGACGGGGTCGGTACTTGTGTCGTTCGGCAACACCCGCGTCATATGCGCGGCAACCGCCGAAAAGAAAGTGCCCGGCTGGCTGAACGCCCAAGCCGCGACAAAGGGCTGGATAAGCGCGGAATACTCGATGCTGCCCTACGCGACACTCACGCGCAAACAACGCGCTACGTCGGCAAACAAACTCGACGGACGCTCGGTCGAAATCCAGCGTCTCATAGGCCGCTCAATCCGCGCAGTCGCAGACTTGGAGAAAATCCCCGGCTACACGCTGTGGCTTGACTGCGACGTTTTGCAGGCTGACGGCGGAACGCGCACGGCGTCGATTAGCGGCGCATACGTGGCGGCAAAAATCGCCGTGGCAAAACTTCTCGCGGCGGGCGAAATAGCGGGCGATCCCTTCACCGACTCGGTCGCGGCAATCAGCGTCGGGCTTCTGGGCGGACAGGCGGTTCTCGACCTGCCGTATGTCGAAGACAAAGACGCCGACGTTGACGCAAACGTCGTGATGACGGGCTCGGCGCGGTTCGTCGAAGTCCAGATGAGCGGCGAAGAAGCCACTTTCGACGGCGGGCAACTTTCCGAATTGCTCGCGCTCGCAAAAAAGGGAATCGGCGAAATCATCACCCTCCAAAATCGAACAATCGAAGACGCTTTGAAATAATGGACACTTTAACCGCGAAAAAAATCTCCGCAGCCATCGCTAACTTCCGCAAGCCGTATTCCTGCGCCCAGACCATCTACGCCGCATTCGCGCCCGATACCGACGCGCAGACAATGGATTTTATGAAGCAAAACAGCGGCGGACGCGCCCCAGAGGGAATGTGCGGCGCGCTCTTTGCCGCAACGCAGCTCGCCCCCGAACGCGCCGAAGAGCTCGCAAAAAAATTCGCCGAGCGCGTCGGCGATACCGCCTGTCTCAGAATCAAGCGCGAACATAAAACGCCATGCGAAGAGTGCGTCCGCGCCGCCGCCGAACTCCTATCAGAGTAGCTCGCAGCAAACCGAGCCGTCGGAATTCGCCCGCGCAATACGCGCCCGCACGAGCGCGTTTTTCATTCCGTCTTTCGCGAGCGCGACCGACGCCTGAATGTAGTTGTCGGTGTGCGCAAAATACGCGCCGTCCGAAATTTTGTTTTCCAATAAAAGCGGACGAACCTTTCCGACCTGCGTCTCCGCGAACCGCAAATGCAGCCGCGCGGCGACTTCGCGCAATTCGTCGGCGCGAGCCTTGCGCTCGGCGGGCTCGGGAACGTCCTTCATCGTCCACGCCAAAGTTTTCGGACGGGGCGAAAACGTAAAAACGTGCGCATACGACATCGGCGAGTCCGCAAGCAGACGCTTTGTCAAATCGAATTCCGCGCGGGTCTCGCCGGGGTGGCCGCAAATGATGTCGCCGCCAATCGAAATATCGGCGCACCCCGCGACGCACTTTTCGACCATATCCAAAAAGTCCCGAGCCGTGTAGCGCCTGCGCATACGCTCCAACACGGCGTCCGACAAACTCTGCGCAGAAATGTGCAAATGCGGCATAAGCGCGTGCGACGAATCCGCCGCGCGTTCCAACACCGCTTCGAGCGGCAGCAGCGGCGGTTCGACACTGCCCAAACGCAGCCGATAGAGATTTTCGATTTCGTTGAGGCGGTCAATCAATTCGATAAGCCCGCCGCGCGGAGTGGAAAATTTGGAAATGTTTATGCCCGTCAAAACGAGCTCGCGAACCCCGCGCGAAACGAGATTTTCGGCATCGCGCACAATCGCGTCGAAGTCCATACTCCGCGGCAGTCCCCGCGCGCGCGGAATAATGCAATACGCGCAGGCGTTGTCGCAGCCGTCCTGAATTTTCAGATTCATTCTGTCGTCGAGCGGCGTGTCGCCCGAACTTGAAAGCTCTTTCGAGTCCGCGCTCGGCGGGCATTTTTTAGACGCCGAACCGCCGTCCGCGCACCCGAACACGCCGTCCGAAATTATCTGGACAATCGAGCCTTTCGACTTGTTGTCGACTATCCACGCGATGTTTTCAAGCCCCATTGCCGCGAGCGATTCGGGCGAAGTCTGCGCATAGCACCCCGTTATCGCGATTTTGCAATGCGGATTTTTGCGGGCGAAAATTCTGATTGTCTGGCGCGTCTTTGCCTCGGCGAGTTTTGTGAGGGCGCACGAATTCACAATGCCGACGTCCGCGCCGCAGTCCCAGTCGACAACCGTCCAGCCCGCATTCCGCGCGGCATCGCGCATACACGCGGCCTCGAACGCGTTAACCCTGCACCCGAGCGTATACACTGCCAAAGTTTTCTTCATCGCAAAACCCGCAAAAATTTTTATTGTTTTTTTATCTAAAAGCAACTGCCGCAATCATTGAAAATTACTGCAAACAATCGCTCCGCAAAAAATTCATCGCGATAAAACAATCGCGCCGAACCCCGCGCAAGCAAACGCAATCATCGCGCGAACTGCGCCGATTACATAGGGGCACAAAAAAAAGGGCGTTTTTATACGCCCCTTTAAAGTAAATCCGATTATGCGCGGCGGCGCGAAAACTTCTTCTGGAACTTTTCCACGCGGCCGGCAGTGTCGACGAAACGCTTTTCGCCCGTATATGCGGGGTGCGAATCGGCGGTAACGTCTCTGGAAACAATGAAGTGGTCGACGCCGTCGATGTTCTCGACCTGCTTGCTCTTCATCGTAGAACGCGTAATAAAGCGCGCGCCCGACGAAACGTCAACAAAGCAAACGGGGTGATAGTCTGGATGTATATCTTTTTTCATACTCTCGAACTCCGAAAAATTATTAGCCCTGCTTCGCCTTGTAGCGGGGATTTGTTTTATTGATAATGTATACGCGACCCTTTCTGCGGACGACCTTGTTATCGGGGTGGCGGCCTTTCAAAGACTTGATTGATGATACGACTTTCATTGCTGTCTCTCGTTTCTAATTTAATGAAAAGTTAGTTATGAAATACTTTGTTTTTCTATTTGTCAAGAACTCTTTTTTAACTTTTTTCAACTTTTTTGCGATGCGGCACTTGTGGCGCGACCGCAACGAAAACACTGCGCCCCGCCTTGCCCAGACTCCCGCCGCAAAAAATTTCGATAAAAACACAGACCCGAACCAGCAAGGCACCGTTTTGCCAACTCCGGCAAAGCGAACCCCGCCCGATTCGCGCTGTGCGCTACGCCAAATTCATATGTCTTTTGTAGGCGGCAAGCGTGTTCTTCATCAGCATTGCAACCGTCATCGGCCCGACGCCCCCCGGAACGGGAGTAATCTTCGAGCACTTCGGCGCGACGTTTTCGAAATCGACATCGCCCACAAGCCTGTATCCGCTCTTCGTTTTGTCGGAGGGGATACGGTTTATGCCTACGTCAATCACGCACGCGCCGTCTTTGACCATATCGGCGGTAATCGTGTTGGGTCTGCCCACCGCCGCGACCAGAATATCCGCCTGAGCGCAAATGCCGCGCATATCCTCGCTTTTGGAGTGGCAAACGCAAACCGTCGCGTCCAAGCCCTTTTGCATTAAAAGCAACGCCATAGGCTTGCCCACAATCAGGCTTCTGCCCACGACGACCGCCTTTTTACCGCACGTCTGGACACCCGAACGTTTGATAAGCTCGATAATTCCAGCAGGAGTGCACGCCACGAACGCGCGCGGGTCTTCCTGACAAAGGAAGCCCAAGTTCGAGTTGCTGAACCCGTCAACGTCCTTGTCGGCGCGAACTCTGTTGAAAGTGTCGCGCTCGTTGAGGTGTTTAGGCAACGGAGCCTGAATCAAAACCGCGTCGACAGTGTCGTCGTTGTTGAGCGAATCAATCAAAGCATTGAGCTCGTCCTGCGTAATCGACTCGGGCATAATGTGAAGTCTGCTCGTAATGCCGATTTCGCCCGCGACGCGCTCCTTCTTCTTGACGTAGGATACCGACGCGGGGTCTTCGCCGACTCTTATGAACGCCACGCAAGGCGGGCGCGAAAGGTTCAGCTTTGCCAGCTCCGCGGCGAGTTCCGCGTGAACCGCCTTTGCCACTGCATTTCCGTCGATAATCTCGCTCATTTTTCCGATACTTGGTTTGTGTTGAAAAGTTAAAAAGAAGTAAAAAAATGCGCCCAGACCGAGCGCATTTTTGCACAAATTAGCCAATCTGGTAGCGCGTGAAGCGCTTGACCTCGATTTTTTCGCCGATTGTGGCAATCTTGCTCTTGATGAGTTCGCCGATTGTCATCGAATCGTCCTTGACGAAAGGCTGTTCCAAGAGCGCGACGCCCGAAACGAACTTTTCGATTTTGCCGTTGACAATTTTTTCCTTGATTGCTTCGGGCTTCTTGTCTTCTGCAAGCTGACCCATTGCGATTTCGCGTTCCTTCGCAATCAAATCGGCGGGAACTTCCTCCTTGGTAATGCAGATAGGCGCAGCCGCAGCGATGTGCATGCAAAGGTCCTTGACGAACGCCTTGAAGTCTTCATTCTTGGCGACAAAGTCCGATTCGCAAGCGACTTCTATAAGAACGCCGACCTTGTTGTTCGAGTGGATATAAGCCGCAACCAACCCCTGCGAAGCCGTGCGAGCCGCCTTTTTATCGGCAATCGCCGCGCCCTTCATACGGAGGATTTCGACCGCTTTTTCTTCGTTGCCTTCGGCCTCGACCAAAGCTTTTTTGCAGTCCATCATGCCCGCGCCCGTGCGTGTGCGCAGCGCGTTTACCATTTTTGCGTTGATTTCCATTGTAAAAACTTTCCGTTAATAATTACGCGATTGTCTGCTGCGCGGGGGCAACCTTGGCGTCGTTTCTGCGGCTGAGGCCGTTTTGCAACGCTTCCACGATAACTTCCGTGATAATGCGGATACTCTTGACGGCGTCGTCGTTGGCGGGAATCGGGTAGTCGACAAGCGTCGGGTCCGAGTTCGTATCGACGATTGCGATAACGGGGATACCCAACTTGCGGCATTCCGCAACGGCGATTTCTTCGTTCTTGATATCGACAATGAACGCCGCGCCGGGGAGCTTCGAGATGTTTTTAATACCTTCAAAGTTGCGGTTCATTCTTTCCATTTCCCTGCGGATAGCGGCGGCTTCCTTGGCGTAGAGCTTGGCGAGTCTGCCGTCTTCTTCCATAGCCAGGAACTTCTTGTATTTTTTCAAGCTGGTCAAAATTGTTTCGAAGTTCGTGAGCGTGCCGCCCAGCCAGCGGTTTACGCAATAGGGCATCGAGCACATATTCGCGGCTTCTCTGAGGATTTCCTGAGCCTGACGTTTCGTGCCGATGAACATAATGTCCTTGCCGTCGGCGACGACGTCTTCGACAAACTTGGCGGCCTTTTCGAGCTGCTCGTAAGTTTTTTCCAAGTCGATAATCGACACGCCCGAGCGGTGGTCGTATACATAGGGCTTCGACTTGGGGTTCCAGCGACGTGTTTGGTGTCCGAAATGGACGCCTGCGTCCAAGAGGTCTTTTACTGTGATATTCATATTTATTTGCTCCGTATTCGCTTGCGCGAACCTGGGATAGTTCTAATTTTGAGGTTTATATTTAGTTGATTTGATTTCTTCCCGATGCCGCCACACGGTGACATTCGAAAAAGAAACGACAACGAAACACCAAATATCTATTCATTGCAAGCCTTTTCTTTTTAAAACGACTGAGGACGCCTCGTTTGCGAAAATTTTAAATGTAGTGAAGAGACGGCGATTGCCAGAGGCAATTCCGCCTTTGCTTTTTTAGATTCGCAAACGAGGCTCTCGACTAAAAGACGGTTTTTCTTCGCCTCACATACCTAAGTATGCTTCGGCTCGAAAAACGCGTCTTTTAGAACGAGCCTCAGCCGTTTTAAACAGCACCTATGCTGATTCTAATCCGCTGTAAGAATGTAAAAAGTCTTTTTTATTCGAAAATTCTTTTTATTTTTAAACTCGATTAAGAGGCGCACTCACGTTGAATTGGCGAAGCCAAGAGCTGAGCGACGTTTTTTGCATTTCCGAAAGTGGCGCGATTGGCTTTGCCAATACGCTTTGTTTGTAGGTTAAAGTAGAGAATAAAACATTCGGAGAGTTTCGGGGTATGCGATATTGCCGAAGGCAATCGCATAGGGGATTTTTATAAGTTGGGAAGTGGCGCGAATTGCTACGCAATACCGCTTTGCTTTAATAGATAGACTAAGGCAAATCGGCAAAGCCGATTGCCGCCACTTTCGAAAATGCAAAAGACCCAGCAAGCCGCGCCTCGCCCGTTTTACAACATAAAGCTGGTTCTAATCCGATTTATAATGTGTAAAAAGTCTTTCCCATTCGGGAAATCCTTTTCGATTTAATGGGTAGGTAAAGGCGTATTGCGAATGCAATCGCGCCGCTTTCGGAACAATAAAAAAGCTTGACGCACGGGGGAAATGCGAGATTATGGAGGATTAACATTTTTTGGAAATTTTATTATGAATACAAACATCGAAAACATCAACGATACGAGAAAGAAAATCGTAGTTTCCTTTACCGCGAAAGAGGCGGCCGACGAAACGGCGAAAATTACCGACCAGTTTGTCCGCGAGGCTAAAATTGCGGGGTTCCGCGTGGGGCACGCCCCGAAAGCAATGGTCGAAAAGTCTTATTCCGACGCTATAAAAGCCCAATCCGAACGCGCGCTCACAAGCAAGGCTATCGACGCGATGAACAAGATTGAAGACTTCGACCTTTACTCAATCGTCAACATCGAAAACGACAATAAGGACGGTTTTGTTTTGACGTTCACTGCCGATGTTTATCCCGAAGTAAAAATGCCCGAAACGCTCGAAACGAAAGTCGAGCTTAAATCGACCGACGCCACTGCGGAGGAAGTCGATCAGGCAATCGAATACTATCGCAATCAGCGTGCCAAGTATGACGAAGTAGACCGCGAAATCAAGAAGGGCGACTTTGTGCGCCTTGCTTACTCGGGCAAAATCGACGGCAAGCCCATTGCGGAACTCGCCAAGGATATGCCGCTTTTCGGCGACCAGAAATCGACTTGGGAAGAAGCGGGCAACGCCGATGCCCCCGGAGTTCAAGGCATTGTTCAGGGGATTATCGGTATGAAGAAGGGCGAAAAGAAAACCATTTCGCACGAATTCCCCAAAGAATTCCCGATTAAGGACTTGGCGGGTAAGAAGGCCGACTACGATGTGGAGATTTTCGAAATCCGCGAAAAGATTCTGCCCGAAATTGACGAAGAATTTTTGAAGAGTTTTGAAGCCAAGGATTTAGACGATCTTAAAGCCAAAATCAAGGAAAATATCGAAGCCGAAAAGAAGAACAACAACGAGGTTATGAAGCGTCAGTTGGCAGTCGAACAGCTCGTAGAAAAGGTTTCGTTCCCGATTCCCGAAAGCGCGCTTGAAGACGAACGCGACTCTATCATTCAGGAAATGATGATGCGCTTTATGTCGTCGGGCGCGTCGCGCGAGGACATCGAAAAGAACAAGGACGCACTGATTGAAACTTCGAAATCCGAAGCCGAAAACCGTGCCAAGATGCGCATTTTCCTCAACCGCGTCGCCAAGGCGAACGACCTCACAATCGACAACGAAGACATGAGCCGCACTTTGTGGCAGGAAGCAATGCGCACCCGCACGAAGCCCGAAGAGCTCATCAAACAGTTGAAGAAGGACGCTGCCCGCGCCAACCGTTTGCGCTCGGACGCCCTTTTGCAAAAGGCAATCAACTTCATCGCCGAAAAAGCGGTGGTCGAAATCAAGTAGTTCCCGTTTGGAGAACTTCAAAAACGTCCGTTGCGGCAAGTGCCGCGCGGGCTTTTTTGTGTGTTGTGTTCGGGCGAACGGTTTTGGAAGACGGCGCGGTTTGGGGCGGAATAGACTTTGTCGCGCGGTTTGGGGGATTTCGGTGCGACTTCTTATTGTGTCCGAGTGTCCGCGCGTGAACCAATACGAGAATTCATTTTTTGGTGTTTCGGTCGCGGGTTTTGTTTTTTCTGTTGCGTCGGAACTTTTTTTCCTCTAAAAAAGTCGATAATATAAAAAGAAATTATGGGCGAATATTACATACCGACAGTTGTCGAAAGGGACGGGCGCGGCGAACGCTCGTGGGACGTTTATTCGAGGCTTTTGCGCGACCGCATTGTTTTTATCGGCACTCCGATAACCGACGGCGTGGCGAACTCGGTAATAGCACAGTTGCTTTTTCTGCAAATGGAAGACCCGAAAAAGGACGTCCACATTTACATAAACAGCCCCGGAGGCTCGCTTACTGCGGGTATGGCGATTTTCGACACGATGAATTTCCTCAGCTGCGATGTCGTAACCTACTGTGTGGGGCAATGTGCCAGTATGGCGACGATTCTGCTTGCCGCCGGCACAAAGGGCAAACGCTATTCGCTGCCGAATTCGCGTGTGATGATTCACCAGCCCTACGGCGGCGCAACGGGTCAGGCGCGCGATGTCACGATTGCCGCGAACGAAATTCTGCGCTGGCGCGAAAAGGTCAACGAAATTTTGTCGAAACTCACGGGCAACAGTGTCGAAAAAATCGCGAAGGATTCCGACCGCGACTTCTTTATGACCGCCGAAGAAGCTCTCAAATACGGCATTGTCGACAAGGTTATCGAAAACAAGAAAGACGCTTAGTGTATGGGCGCAAAAGACCACAGGTGCAGCTTTTGCGGGCGTTCGGCAAAGGAAGTTGGCGAACTTGTCGCGGGCGCGGACAACTCGGCAATCTGCCGCGAGTGTATTGGGGTGCTCAATAATCTTTTCGTTGTAAAGCAGCAAGAGCAGAATCAGCGCAAGGTCGAGGGTATGCTCGACTTCGAGCTGCGTTCCCCCTCGGCGATGAAGGCGGAGCTCGACAAGTATGTAATCGGGCAGGACAACGCCAAGAAAGTTCTTTCGGTGGCGGTCTACAACCACTATAAACGTTTGCGCGCCGAGCTTCTCAAAAACGCGGGCACAGCGGCGGCTGGCGCGAAAAAGTCCCCGAAAGCTTCCGCGCAGAGTGGCGAATTCGACGGCGTCGAAATCGAAAAAAGCAACATTTTGCTAATCGGTCCTACGGGTTCGGGCAAGACGTATCTTGCGCGGACGCTTGCGAAAATGCTCAATGTCCCATTTGCAATCGGCGACGCCACGAATGTCACCGAAGCGGGCTATGTGGGCGAAGACGTCGAAAACATTGTCCTCAATCTTCTTCGCGCCGCCGACTTCAATGTGGAACGCGCCCAATGCGGCATTATATATATTGACGAAATCGACAAAATTTGCCGCAAGATGGAGAATGTTTCAATCACGCGCGATGTCGGCGGCGAAGGCGTTCAGCAGGCTCTCCTGAAAATTCTCGAAGGCACGGTCTGCAATGTGCCGCCCAAAGGCGGGCGCAAGCATCCCGATCAGGAGTATATCCGCATTGACACGCGCAACATTCTCTTTATTTGCGGCGGCGCGTTTGTCGGGCTTGACAAGATTGTGGAGCGTCGCAAGGAGGGCAAGATGCTCGGCTTTAATGCGCCTTCCGAAGCTCCGACCGAAGCCGAGCTTATGGCGGATGTCCAACCCGAAGACCTTGTAAAGTTCGGTTTCATCCCCGAATTTATAGGGCGTCTGCCCGTGGTTTCGAGTCTTTCGGAACTTTCGCGCGAAGACTTGGTGAACATTTTAAAGAACACGAAAAATTCGCTTATCAAGCAGTATCAAAAATTGATTTCCCTCGACGGGGCGAAGCTGACTTTTACCGACGATGCGATAAATGCGATTGCCCAGAAAGCCATTGAAATGGGCACAGGCGCGCGCGCGTTGCGTTCGATTATGGAGAAGCTTATGCTTGATGTAATGTATACGCTTCCCGACACGAAGAAGGATGAGGTTGTAATCGACTCCTCCTTCATAAAAAACGGGTGATGACGTGCGCCTCTTAATCGGGTTCATTTAAAATACACCTGAAAATCTTTCCTCGTTGAGGAAAGATTTTTTTGGTTTTAAACTCGATTAAGAGGCGCACTCGCAGCTAAAAATGACTCGCGTTTCACCCGTTTTAGCTCAGCTCACACGCGTGTCCTCAACCGATTAAATAATGTAAAAGCTTAACTTCGTTCCGCTTTTAATAGAAAAGTAAAATAAGTTTGAATTAGCTTTCGGAGAACAGGAGAAAATCGCGAGGTTCGCACTGGAATTTGAGTTTTGCAAGCCGTAGCGTACTAAATGTACGTGAGGCGCAGCGAAACCAAATTGAAGCCGAACCGCTTACTTTTGGTGGCGGATTCTATTTATAAAAAAAGACGTTCTTTTGAACGTCTTTTCGCATTTTAAATAATCCGCCGCCAACAAAAGTAAGCCCTCGCGATTTTGAGAGTCTCTCGGAAAGAGAAAAAACAATAAAATTTTTAAGAAAAAACTTGCAACTTTCTCAGGGGGGGTATCTTAGCATTTTTAACAAAGAATTCTTGTAGACAAGGAGAAAATATGAACACTAACAAATTCGGTAAATATGCGCTTTCAAGCGCGATTTTCGCGGCGGCGTTTGTTGCGTCGGCGACGGACTACACGGTAAAACAAAGAGGCGATTGGAGCTCCGACGCGACTTGGTCGGACGGCAAAGTTCCTACATTGACGAACTCCGACAAGGTGATTTTCAGCTCGGCTGGGCTTAATTCCACAGTCAGTTCGAACACGACGGTCGGAACTCTCGACGTTTCGGCGGGGAACACAACCGTTTCAATCGCCGAAGGCAAAAAACTATCGATAGGTTCCTTCATTCTTGGCGCGGGCAAAACATTCACTTCCGAAGGCGACGGTACTCTGTCTTTTGTTCCGGAGAAAATGACGGGAACGACTCCGAGCGGTATCTACAATTTCAACTCGAAAGTCGAATCTTGGGGTAAGCTTGCTGTTTCAAATTTTACAGGAGAGCTTAACTTCTACAACGGCCTAAAACATACAGGGTACGAATTTATCGGAGCGTCCGAAAATCTCGTAATACGCTTCGGTAAAGAAACCGCAGGTTATAGTGGCGAGAAGAAACTCTATTCAGTCTCCAAAATACTCAACACCCACACAATAAAATCGTTCATTATCGGCAGCGATGCCAATACGACTTCGGGTGGTGGTTTGATGGTTCGCAATATGAGTGTTTACGGCGCGCTGACCGTTTCGGGCGTGGGGACTTGGTTAGACCTGTATACAGCTAGAATCGCCGGAACTTCCACGTTCTATGAGGGGGCGGAATTTACCCAAGTAAGAAGCCAGCCCGACAAATATAAGAATGTTATTGACGGCAGTTTGACGTTGAAGCGCGGCGTCAAGAAGTTCGAGTATGGCAACGATGTAACTCTCTGGAACAACGCAAAATTGACGCTTGAAACAAGCAATCTCATCACTGTTAACGGCGCAGCGCAGGGAGAATCCACATTCTACCTGCAACAAATGTCTATCAAACAAGCCGGCGTTATCGATTCTCTTGTCTTTACAAAAGCCAACGTCACAATAGAACTTCTCGCCGACAACGACTTCGGCGCGTTCGACTTCTGCGGAGCGTCGATTCTCAATCTCGTCACGAATGGCAACAAGGTGATTATTGGCGGCTTCACGGTTTCCGACACCTCGTCTTCCTACAAAGACGGTAAAGGAACGACGCACGAACTCACCGTCGAAAAGGGCAGCGTAACGCTTAACATCAGCAATTCCTCCGACAACACGATTTTCATCAAATCGCTTGAAAACCTCGACACATACGATGAGGACGGTGTTCTCCGCGCTTCGAACATTCTCATTAAAACAGCGGACGGCGATGTCAACGCATTCCTTGTCGCGGCAGAGGGCGGCTGGTATGTCAACTCGACGGCGGCAGTCCCCGAGCCTGCCACGGTTGCGGCGTTATTCGGTCTCGCGGCGTTGGGCTTCGCCTTCTACCGCCGCCGCCGCTAAAACGACTGAGGCCGCCTCGTTTGCGAAATATTTTTTTATAATGCTGAAAGAAGTTCCATTCGGAACTTCTTTTTTTGTTTTTTAGATTTACAAACGGAGGCGCACTTGCGGACGCTTTTTTCGAAAACATAAAAGGGCTTCCGTAGGGAAGCCTTTTTTGTTTTAGGTATAATGTTTTTTGTTACAATGTCGTGATTTTTATGCGTTTGCGCGAGAATGTGGGAATGTCCAAATCGACGCCTTTGCGTTCGTTTGACGGGGTGTTTTCGAAGAGTCCGCGCTCGTCGAGTTCAAAAATCATTTGCTCTTTTGTCTGTTTTTTTGCATCGGGTTCGGACTTCGGCGGCGGCGTGAACTCGACGGGGCTGGGGGCTGGGGCTTGCGCAGTTTCGTCGACGCGCGTTGTTTGTTGTGTGTTTTCGTCAATCGAAGCGGAGTCTTCGTCGTCGACTGACGGCTGGGGGATTTCCGCAGTGTGCGTGTCTGTCAATTCGCTATCTGCTGTGGGCTCGTTTATTGCCGAAATGGGTTCTGATGTGTGTGTTGCGTTTGAAAGGTTGTGTGAATCGGGTTGTATGCAAGCAGGTTGTGTCGGCTGCTGGTTTTCGTTTATGGCGGTGTGTGTGGGTGTGGTTTCTTTGGTTGTGTTTGTGGTGTGTTGTGCGGGGATTGGTTCGGCATCGGGCTCTGCCGCCGCCGCGAGAATTTTTATGTCCTGCGAATTTTTCTCGGCACAAACCGAAAAATAAATTCTGTCGTCGACGCTGAGCGAATCTTTTGCCGTGCGCAGTATTTGTTTTATTTCGGGCATTGAGACGGTGTTCGGGCATTTTATCGCGACGAGGGCGTTTTTAAAACGCCGTGCCGCGCACATCATCGGCGAGCGTTTTATTTCGTCGAACGCTTCGTCGAGGTTGTCCATTTTTGCGGAAGCAAAACCCGCGCCGATTTTTTTGCCGGCGAAGATTTCGGCGAATGCGGTCGGGTCGATTTTCAAAAATGCCGATGTCGAAAATCCCGAAGCGAGTGTGCCGATTAGTTCGGCTATTTTTGCGTTCGACTTTTGCAAAGCCTCTTCCGCGCCGATGCCAGACTGCGCCAAGACTACGTCGTTTTCAAACGCGAAAGCCGCCGCCGACCTGCCGCGTAAGAATGCGAAACTCTTTCTTGCAAGCGAGCGTTTCGAGACTCCTTCAAGCTCGAACGGCAGAGCGAAAACAGAGATGACCGTTGTCGGTTTCTCGGCGAGTTTCGAGAGAATGGGGGCGACGATACTCGCCGTTCCTCCGCCGAGCCCGCCCGTCAAAATTAAAACGTCGACGTGGCGGGCAATCTTTGCCAGATACTGAATGTATTGCGTTGCGGCGTCTTTTGCCAGCTTTGTATTGCCGCCCGTGCCGCGCCCCGATGTGGCGTCGATTGCCATATGCAGGCGTTTTGCCGACTTCGCCGAAGCCGCGCAGTCGGCGTCGGTATCGACCGCCACAAGCTGCGCGCCCGCGCAGGCGTCCGCCGTCAGTCCGTTTAAAATCCGTATTCCCGCCGCGCCTATGCCGACTATTCTCACTTTTATCTGCTGGTCCATCGCTAAAAGAAAATGTCCTTGATTGCGGCGAAGAATCCCGACTGTTTCGCCGCGCGTTTGCGCTCGCGGTTTCTGATGTGTTCGAGCACGCCGATTGCCGCCGCCCAGCTTTGCATGCGCAGGTGTTTGGGCAGTTCCGCCGAGAATTTGCCCTTCGAGCACGGACGCGAGAAAATTTCGGCGGCAAGTTCGCAGATGCCCTTCATATTTGCCGCGCCGCCCGTGAGGACGACCTCGCCGATTCCGTTTTCGCACAGGAATTCCTGAACGTCTTCGCGCAGGATTTCGAGCAGCTCGATTACGCGCGCGCGTATGATTTTGTTGACGGAGTCGCCCAGAATTTTTTTGTCGCCGATTTGTTTGTCGCCGAATGCCCAATAGACTTTCGACTTTTCCTCCTCGGAAATGTTGAGTTTGCCGCACGAAATTTTTACGCTTTCGGCGGTTTTTGCCGCCAGACGCAGACCTATTGCAAGGTCGTTTGTTATGTGGTTTCCGCCCACGGGGATGACGCCTGCAAGCAGCACGCGTCCGTTTTTTACGACGGCGTAATCGGTAGTCCCCGCTCCGATGTCGGCAACGAGGACGCCGTCGGTTTTCTGCTGCGCAGATGTCACGGCGATTGCGGATGCGACGCCCGAAAGAATTATGTCGTCGAACTCCAAGCCCGCGCTTCGTATGATGTTCGCCATTTCGATAATGCGCTCGTTGTCGCCGTGAATCATCAAGTACTCGGCGTCGATTTTCGAGCCGGTCTTGCCGACGGGGTCGAGGCAGGGTTTGCCGTCGAGATAATAGGCACAGCAGATTTTCTGAATATAGCTTCGCCCCTTTTCGAGAATTTTCCGCTTGGCGTCATCTTTGGCTCGTTCGACGTCCTCGCGCCGCACGACGCCGTCGGAGCTTGAAATGTTTGCCGAGCCGAGGTTGCGGAAGGTTTTTATGTGCGTTCCGCTGACGGCGAGCGAAATATTTTTGATGTTCACCGACGCGTTGTTTTCGGCGTTCGAAATGGCGTTGCGCGTTTTTGCGTATGTTTTCGCGACGTCTACGATGTCGCCCTTTTTGACCGCAAGCAGTGTGTCGACGCTGCTTTTGGCGACGATGTTGAGCTTTTCGCCGTCGATGAGTTCGGCTATCAAAACTTTTATTTTCGACGTTCCCCATTCGAGAACCGCCACTGGTTGACTCTCGCTCATTTCTTTGATGATTTCAGTTTTACGTCGGCGCGCTCCTTCAACGAAAGGTCGATTTGCCTGATGTCTTTGATTTGGTTTTGCTCGGAATACTTCAAAACGTATTCGAGACGGTCGAATTGTTTTTGATAATCTTTGGGGGCGAATATTATTTTTACGCCGTCGCCGGTTGTCGCCGAAATCAGCGGCGAGACGCTTTCAAGCTCGCCGATGTCGATTGACGCCCATTTTTGCATAGGCATTTTCGCCTGTGTGAACGCCAGAAACTCCGCGAGCTTGTCGGCGCATTTGAGGGGTTCGGGCGTGCGCCCTTTGAAGCGGATTCCGCCGCCCGTTATCAGCGGCATGGAGTTCATATACGACGCGCTCAGGCACACGGGCTCGTAGAATGTTCCGTCGGGCGAGAGCGCGAAGACTACTGTACGGTCATCGATTTTGGCGATTGTCTTCGCCATTGGGAGGTGTTCGGAAATCGTGATTTTTAGCCTGTCGGGGTAGACGCGCTCGACTTTTGCAGACTTCACCTGCGACAGGCTTTCGAGGGCGTTTTTTATCGCGAAAATGTTTACGTCGGCAAGTTTTGTGCGCTTGGGAAGTTTGATGTATGCGCCAATCCACTTGGGGGTGATGACGCCGTCGGTTTTGAATTCTATGCGCTTTACGCTCTCGCTTTCCGAGCCGAAAAAGTCGTCCAAAAATGCGTTCGAATAGAGAAAATACGCGCCGTAGCCCGCGGCGGCAACCGCGGCGAACGCTGCGAATTTTTTCGCGCGGGAAAAGAAAATCCGCAAACGCGCCGTCCACGCGACGGTCTTGGTCTTCCTTGCGTTCGGACCTTCCAGAAGGGCGCGCCAATCGGCGTTCGATTTTGCGGGTTTGCGTTTTGCCATGGCTATTTTCAGAGGCGTTTGATTGCGTTTTCGACCATTTTCGCGCAGAGCGAATCGAAGTCGTAGCCGACGCACGACGCGCTTTTGGGCAGCAGGCTTGTGGGCGTCATCCCCGGGAGGGTGTTGATTTCGAGAATGATAAAATCAAGCGGTTTTTCGCTTTTTATGATGAAATCCACCCGCGCGAAATCGCGGCAGCCGCAGACTTCGAACGCCTTTTGCGCCGCCGCCTTTATTGCCTGCAAAGTTTCGGGAGCGACTTTTGCGGGAAATTCGTAGACTGTCGACCCCGCGGTGTATTTGCGCTTGAAGTCGTAGACGCCGCCCTGCGGTTTGATTTCGACAAGTCCAGCAGCCTCGCCGTCGATTACGCCCATCGAAAATTCGCGGCCGCGCACGCGCTCTTCCACAAGCCAGAAGCCGTCGGTGATTTTTTCGAGAGCCGCCTGCGTTTGGTCGGGCGAATCCGAAATTACGAGACCTACGCTGCTGCCTTTGTCGGCGGGTTTTATGACTGCGCCGTTGGGAAATAGGGCGGAAATAGCCTTTTTATCGGGCATTTTTGCGGCTTCGAACTCGACCGCCTTTGCGGTCGGCAGCCCCGCAAAATTCATTAGAGCTTTCGCGGCGGGTTTTACCATGCAAACCCTGCTTGACAGACTCTCGCAGCCGGCGTAGGAAATTCCCGCGTCTTCAAGCTGTTTTTGCAAGGTGCCGTCCTCGCCGTAATCGCCGTGCATTGCGGGGAATACGACGCAGTTTTCGGGGTCTAGCCCCTGCGGGAGTTCGTTTTTTTCGAGTGTGATTAGCTCGGCGTCGAAGTTTTTTTTCAACGCCTCGAAGACGAATTTTCCGCTGACTTTCGAGACGTCGCTCTCGGGGGAAATTCCCCCGCATAAGACTATTATTTTGGGCTTGCGCATAATGAAATTTGATTGGAAATGTTATCTTGGGTCGGCGTCGCCGAAAAACTTCCGCGCGGCGAAGTAGATGTCGCCCGCGCCGACAACTGCAAGAGCGAGCTTTTTGCCCTTTGCGGAATTGTCGCGAACAACCCTAAACGGTTCGTCGTCTTTGGCAAGCTTTAAGGCGTTTGCGGGCGCAAATTCGAGGATTTTTTCCGAAGTGCCGTCGCGATCGAACGGCTCGCTTGCGGCGTAGACTTGGGCGAGGAAAGTTTCGTTGCCCGTCGCCGCCGACTGCGCGAGAATTTCGGCGAAGTTTTGCGCGAATTTTTTCGTGCGCGTGTATCTGTGGGGCTGGAAGACCGTTATGCGCCGCCTGTCGGAAAAGCGCGTGTTGAAAAGTTTTAAAAACGCCGCGACTTCGCTCGGGTGGTGGGCGTAATCGGCCACGACGACGGCGGAAGAGTCGGCGTAAATGCGCTCTTGACGCCGCCTCAATCCCGCAAAGTCGTCGAACGCGTCGGCGGGGAGTTTTACCGCGAAAGTCTCCTCCACGACGGCTCGCGCCAATGCGGCGTTTGCGGCGTTGAAGTCGTTTTGCGGGATTTCGACGGGACGGGCTTTTTGCGGAAATTCGCGGGCGATTTCGCGCAGAATGGGGTCGCTTTTCGGGAAGAGAACGGTTTTTTTCGTGCGCCCGAAAAGCCGGCGGAACATGTTTTTTAGCGCGTCCCAATCGGCGTAGGTGTCGGTATGGTCGAGGTCGGCGTTGAGAGCCGCGGTGATTTCGGGCGAAAAATTTTCGATAGTGCCGTCGCTTTCGTCGATTTCCGAAACTACTATGCCGCCATCGGGCGCGAATTTGTGCATATCGAATTTTGCGGGAACTGCGCCCACGAGCCAGCCGCCGCCGAGTCCGTATTTGTTTATTGCGTGCGCCGACATTGCCGAAACCGTGCTTTTGCCATGACTGCCGACGACCGCCGAGAGTCTGCGTTTTTTGCAGATTTGCGCCCAGCACTCGCCGCGCAGCATTATGTTTTTTGCGCCGAGGCTTTCGAATTTTTCGCGCAGTGGGCGCAGGGCGGTTGAAATTACTACGGTGTCGTAGCCCGACAAATCGGCGTTATCGCGCGGATTTTTTCCGATACGTGCAAAGGGCGAAGGCGCGGTTTCGACGCCGTATTTTTCGAGATATTTTGCCACTACCGCGTCGGGATGGTCGTCGAATCCGCAAACCGCCGCGCCGCTATCGCGCAGGAATGCCGCCAACGGAGACATTCCCATTCCGCAAATCCCGCCAAAGAAATACGACGCCATTTAACATCAGTCTCCCGCAATCTGGGTGAGGTCTTCGACTATGCGCGAGCAGTCGTTTTGTTCGTCGACGCGGGCGAGGTTTTTGCGCATTGCCTCTTTGAGGGTTTCGTTGTTTATAAGCGAAACGACCTCGGAGAAAAGTTTGTCCAAATCCTTCTGCTCTACGACCGAACACGCGCCCTGTTTTTCGAAGCACTTCGCGTTTTCAAGCTGGTGGTTGTCTGCGGCAAAAGGGTAGGGCACCATAATAGACGGCACCGCGCACCGCGCGAGTTCCGCAATCGTGCCCGCGCCCGCTCGCGCAACAACCAAGTCCGCCGCGGAGAGAGCCGCCGCCATATTGTCGCAAAAATCGAGCATTTTTATTTTGCGCGGCGTTCCGTCTTTCGAGGGTGTTTCGCGTTCGGGATGCGATTTTTTGTTTTGTCCGCACACGCACAAAACGTCGATATTTTCGCGGGCGAGGTTGTCGAATTCGTTTGCCGCCCAATCGTTGAGAGCCCGTGCGCCTTGGCTGCCGCCGAGCACCAAGAGAATGCGGGCTTCGGGCGGGAAGCCGAAGAGTTTTTTAGCCTCGCCTTTGTCGATGCGCCTGATTTCCTCGCGCAACGGGTAGCCCGCGAACTTCACCTGATTTATTTTGCGACGCGGAATCGATACGCCGAAGGGAACGTAGACTCTCTGCGCGAAATAGCCCAAGAGGCGCGTCGCCTTGCCTGTGCGTCTGTTTGCCTCGTGCAGGACGATGGGTTTGCCAAGTGCCGCCGCCGCGAGCGAAATGCCCAGCGAATTGAATCCGCCGAAGCTTATTACAACGTCGTATTTTCCGTTTGTGAGCACCCGGTATCCAGCGTAGAGGGCGTTGAAAAATTCCTTCACGAAACGCAAAAATTTTAGCGGATTTTTCGAGAACGCCGCTCCGGGCATTTTTATAAAATGCAGGTTTGTATATTTTTCTACAAGCCGCGAATCGACCTGTTTCTTGCTGATTGCGAAGCTGACGGTGTGCCCCGCCGCAATCAATGCCTGACCTATTGCGATTCCGGGAACGAGGTGTCCGCCCGTTCCGCCGCACGCTATGATAAATTTACTCATATTCCACAGCCCTTATTTGTGTAGGCTCGCGCCAAGTTCTAAAACAGTTAAGCAAAATTCCGACGAAGACGAACATCACCACGAGGTTCGAACCGCCGTAGCTGATAAACGGTAGCGAAATTCCCTTTGTGGGCATAAGTCCCGTGACGACGCACATATTGAAAATCGCCTGAAACGTAATCATAAAGCACGCCCCGCACGCCATATAAAGTTCGAATTTATTTTTCGCGTTTTTTAGCGAAAGCATAGTAGTGGCGAAAATCGCCGCGAACATAAGCACAACAAGAACCGTTACGAAAAGTCCCAATTCTTCGCCGACGATTGCGAAAATGAAGTCGGTGTGCGCCTCGGGGAGGAAGGAGAGCTGTTGGCGTCCCTGTCCGATTCCCGCACCGTCGATGCCGCCCGAGCCGAAGCCGAGTATTGCCTGATACAACTGGTAAGACCCTTCGAGCTTCGTATTTTCAACGTCCATAAACGCCAGCACGCGCGCCCTGCGCACGGGACTTAGGTAAACCAAAATTCCGCCGACCGTGGCGAGAGTGCCGAGCAGCGAGAACAGAATGCCCTTTTTGCAGCCCGCCAAGAACATCAGTGCAATCCCGACAAGCCCGCAAAGCGCGGTTGTGCCGAAGTCGGGCTCTGCGATAATCGGCAGGCAGAAAAGCGCGATTATTAAAATCGGTTTTAGAATGCCCGTTTTGAATTTTTCGACACCGCGCTGGTTGTCGTGCAAAAACGACGACATCAACACCACCAGCGCGATTTTTGCAAAATCGCTGGGCTGAAACCCCGCGACTTTCAGGTCAATCCAGCGTCTCGAACCGTTGACCTCCTTGCCGATTTGCGGAATCAGCACCAGCACCAGAAGAACGACGGCGACAACCGTAATGGGGACGGCAAAGCGTTTGAGTTTTTTCAGGTCTATGAATGCCGTTGTCAAGAGAGCCGCGACTGCGACCGCCATAAACCTGAGCTGTTGGAACATTATTCCGTTTAGCTCCTTCTTGCCCGATCCCGCGCTGTTGAGGATTATCATCCCCACCGCGCACAACACGCCCACTGCCACAATCAGCGCGAGCGTGTTCCACAAAACGGCGTTGTCTTTGCCCTTGCGCATTTACAAACACATTAAAGGACTTCGACTACTTCCGTGATTTCTTCGGCTTTCTTTTGTTCGGGAGCGGGAGCTTTCGGGGTTTCCTGAACTTTTTCGGGAACTACCACGGGAGCCGCCTGCTGCTGGGGTTCGACTTTCTGTGTTTCAACGGCGGCCGCGGGTTTTTGCGCGTCGGTCTTCGGGGCGGAGTTTGCGGAAGCTTCCGCATTCGGCTTAGCCACGGCTACCGTTGCGGTTGTAGACTGTTTCTTTGCAGACACGGGGATAATCAGAACCTGTCCCGCGCGGAGTTTGCGCGGATCGGAGATGTTGTTGCGCTTTTTGATGTCGGCGATTTTCACCGAATACTTTGCGGCGATAGAACCCAAAAATTCCCCCGCCTTCACTTTGTGCGAAATTTCGCCTTCGCGGGCTGCTGCCGCCTTTTTGTGTTCGGGCTGTGCGGCGGGTTTTTCCGCGGCGTTTGCGCCCGAGGACTTTTTAATTTGAAGTTTTTGCCCGATTCTGATGTTGGCGTTTTTGAGGTTGTTGATTTTCATCAGCTGCTTCGAAGTCATGCCGTGTCTGTATGCGATTGCCGAAACGGAATCGCCCTTTTGCACAACGTAGACTCCGAGATCTTCACCCATCGAAACGGGCTCGGGCGCGGTCTGTGCGGTTTGCGGTTGCGCGTCCACCTTTGCGCCTGCGGGCAGAGTCAGTTTCTGTCCGATTCTGATGTTGGCGTTTTTAAGATTGTTTATTTTCATCAGCTGCTTCGACGAAATGCCGTGTTTGTGCGCGATTTTCGAAATGGAATCGCCCTTTTGCACGATGTAGACTGCACCTCCCTCGACATCGTTGATTGAGTTTTCGCGCGAAGCTTTTTTGCCGCCGTCCATCGGAGCAATGGCGTCGCCGTCGTTTATCGAGTCGGGCTGCGAAATCTTTTCCGAAACGATGTCTGCGCCGTTCGGCTGGGGTTCGTCGAGGCTGTAAGCGGGTTTTGTCGGCGACATTCTCAGATTCGGGCTGCCCTCCTGAATGCGCGCCTCTCTGGGTTCGGAAACCGCCTTGCTGTCGGCGGAGACAGTCTTGACTTCCTCTGTCGAAGTCTCTGCGGCGGGCGGAGGCGTCTGCGCCTCTTTTGTCGAGCTGCATCCGGCCTGGACAAGCAGGAAGCACGGAATTGCCGCGTGCGCGGCGACTATCAGAACGTATAACGATATTTTTTTCATATTGCTCTCTTTGATTTTAAGTGGATTCGATTTTTACTTTTTTTTTGAATTCTTCAAACACAAAACCGCGTTTTGGAAAGATTTTCCCCTGTCGGCATATCCCGCGAACATTCCGAAACTCGAAAATGCGGGGCTGAAAAGCACGTCGCCGTCAGCCCCCGTTTTTTCGGCGTTTGCCTTCGCGAGCTCAAAGCACTTGTCGACTGCCGACTGCATATCGGGCATTGTGAAATGCGCGACTTTCCGCGCGTCGAAAAGTTTTTCGAGCTTTGCGGCGGTCTGCCCGATTAGAACCGCGGCCGTCGCGTATTTTGCGACGCGGTCGGCAAGCTCGGAGAGCTCGCAATTCTTGTCTTTGCCGCCGCCGAGCCAGACGAGGTTTTCGGAATTTTTGAGTTCGTCGAGCGCGGCGAGCGCGGCGTGGACGTTTGTGGCTTTCGAGTCGTTGTAGAAACGCACGCCTTCGAACTGTTCGGGTGTCGAGAATCTGAACTTGGGAAGCTCAAAATCCGCGCACGCTTCGAGCAGTGTTTGTTCGTCGAGTCCGAGCTTTTCCCACAGCAGGCGCGCCGCGGTAAAATTGCGCGCCTGAATGGAGGTGTCGAACGGGGCTGGGGCGGGCGGCGGGTTGTCCTCGCCGAAAAACACGGCATTTTCGGGAAGTTTTATTCCGAAGGCGAGCGAGGATTTTTCTACGCTTTCGCCCGCAATGAACGCGCCGCCCTTTTTGAGGGCGAGCGCGAGGTTTACCTTTGCGGAAAAATATTCGCGCAAGTCTTTGTGCCAGTCGAGGTGGTCGGCGTCGAAATTCGTCCACACGAGCGCGTCGGGGGCGAGGTATTTTATGCGCGAGGTCTGGAAAGAGCTGAGCTCGCACACGGCGACGGCGTCTTCGCCGTAGTCGCATTCGGCGCAGATTTTCGAAAGCGGAATGCCTATGTTGCCCGCAGATACCGCTTCAATACCCGCCTTTTTTAGCGCGTGCGTTATGAATTTTGTAAGCGTAGTTTTGCCGTTTGTGCCCGTGATTGCGACTGTCTTGCCGCGCCACGCGAGGGCTGCAAAGTCGGGTTCGCAGAGGCATTGGCAGCCGTGTTTTTGCGCGGACACAATCCATTCGTTGTCGGGGCGGAATGCGGGCGAATAGACCGCAAGCGCGTGTTTTGCGCCGCAGTCTTCGCGCCATTTTTCGCCGGAATTTTGCGCGTATATCGCGCTTTCCAAACCGGCTTTTTTTAGCAGTGCGCACGCCGCTTCTCCGCTTGCGCCCGCGCCGAAAACGGCAACGGGTTTGCCGCCCGAAAGCTTAAAAATTCTGTCGAATTTATGCGCCATTGTCCGTAGAAAAAAATTCCGTTATCTGAGTTTGAGCGTGGAAAGACCCGCAAGCGCAAACAGCAGCGAGAGAATCCAGAAGCGGATAACGACTTTTGTTTCCTTCCAGTTTTTATACTCGAAATGATGGTGGATTGGCGTGCACAAAAATACGCGCTTCCCAGTCGATTTAAACGACGCAACTTGGATTATCACCGAGCCCGCCTCCATCACGAAAATTCCGCCGACAATCACGAGCGTTATAGGCTGTTGTGCCATAAAGGCAATCGAGCCGATAAGACCACCGAGCGCGAGCGAGCCGGTGTCGCCCATAAAGACGTCCGCGGGAAAACAGTTATACCACAAAAACGCCATCGACGCCCCGACAACCGCGCAGCAGACAACCGTCAGCTCGCCACATTCGGGAATGTTTTTTAGAAACAGGTATTGCGCCGAAATCGCGTCGCCCGCAACATACGCGAACACCGCATAGGAAAGCGCGGCGGTAATGGTGCAGCCGATTGCAAGCCCGTCGACGCCGTCGGTCAGATTGATTGCGTTGCTCGAGCCCGCAATCACGAAAAACAGGAACACAAACATCGCCGCGAGCGGAATGCAGGTAAACACGGGGTTTTTGACGAACGGCACGAAAAGTTCGGTCAGCAAAAACGAGTATTTCGAAAAATATAAAATCGCCATAAGCGCGGCAACCGCTCCCGTTTGGACGGCAAGTTTTACTTTGCCCGAAACACCCTTGCTGTTTTTCTTGATGATTTTAAGGTAGTCGTCGGCAAATCCGAGCGCGGTGAGAATTGTGTATACCGCCATAGCCGCAAGCACGAGCGCGTTGGGTTTTGCAAACAGAAAAACCGACAGTGAGACCGACGCAAAAATTATGATGCCTCCCATTGTGGGCGTTCCCTTTTTCCCTTCGTGCAAATCGGCGAGCTTGCCGACTTCCTCTTTTGTCCTGAAACTCTGCCCGAATTTGAGCGCGCGGAGTTTTTCTATTATTTTCGGCGCGATGACAAGCCCGAAAACGAGCGCGAACGCAATCGCCAAGCCGCAGCGCACCGTCAGATATTTGAACACTCGCAGCGGTCCGAAATACGCCTCGAAATTTGAAAGTTCGTAAAACATTTTTACAAGTCCCTTTCGTCCTCTTCGTCCTCTTCGTCGTCTTGCGTGTCTTCGTCCGCGCCGTCGTCGACATCTTCAAACTCGTCGAATTCGCCGTCGTCTGCATCGTCGTAGTCGTCGTCCGATTCGGTTTTTTTATCGGCGTTTTTTTCGGGAGTTTCCGTGGGGTGTTCGTCTTCTTCGACGGCGGGGTCGCAGTTTTCGTCTTCGGTTTCGATTTCATTGTCACAGCCCTTCACCTGCGCAAGCACTGCGTCGGGCAGGGCGTTTTCAAGCGCGCATATGCGGCTGCCCTTGACGAAGACGAAGCCGCCCTCGAATTTTTCCACGCTCGCCTTCGCCTGTGCGGCGGTTTCGAAAACTTCGATGTCGTCTTCCGTCCAGCCGTTTTCTATCATTGCAGCCTTGTAGATGTCGGAATTTGCGCCGACGAGAATCGCCCTGTTCGACTCCTCCTTCGGGAGGTTCGCGCCGACCTCCTTATGGTGGCGCAGAGTTGCGAGCCCGAGTTCCGCCATCGTGCCGAGCACGAAAAGTTTTTTAGACCCCGCGGCTACCGACATAAAATTGTTTAGCGCGTCGCGCATCGAAGTCGGCGAGGCGTTGTAGCAGTCGACGTAGAATTTCGCGGCATCGGTTGCGATGATTCCGCCGCGCATGGGCAGCGGTTTGAGTGTTTCGATTTTCGTTGCGAGCTGTTCCTCCTTCGCGCCCAGCATAAGGCTTGCGGCGATTGCAAGGAGCAGGTCTTCAATCATACCCGCGCTCATTTTCGGGGCTTCGAAATAGAATTCGTCGCCGCCTTCAATGCACATATCGATTGCCACGATTTCGGGCGCGGAGTTGTCGAGAGAATATCTGAAAACGAGATCCGCCTTGCATTCGGGCGCGTCTGCGGAGGCGAGCACCGCCTTCTTGCAGGGGAGTTCGTCGAACGCCTTCCAGCTGAGCAGGTTTTGATGGACGACGCACCAGCCGTTCTCGCTGACGCGCGCGGGCAAAACCGCCTTTTCCTTGGCGACCGCCGAGACCTCCTTGAAGCGTTCGAGGTGCGTCAGCCCGACGTTTGTGACGATTGCGATGTCGGGTTCAATCATATCGGCAAGTTCGCGCATCTGGTTTGGCGCGCCGACGCCCGCCTCGACAATCGCGAGCTGGTTTTGGCGCATATCTATGCGCGTGAGCGTCAAAGGCACTCCTATTTCATTGTTGAAATTTTTTTCTGTAAAAAGCGGATTTTTCCACGCAAGAAGCTTTGCGAGCATTTCCTTTGTGGTCGTCTTTCCGCACGAGCCCGTTATCGCGACTACGGGATTTTCAAAGCGCAGCCTGTGCATTTTCGCGATTCTTTGCAACGCTTTGAGCGGGTCTGCGACGACGAGCACGGGCACGCCGACTTCTATCTCCCTGTCGGCAATCACTGCCGAAGCCCCGTTTTCAACGGCGTTGGCGGCGAAGTCGCAGCCGTCGCGCTCGCCCTTCAAGGCTACGAACGCGAAGTCGCGCTCTATCGTTCTGCTGTCCGCGCCGAAGCCGCGAATGTCGGGTTTTTTGTCCGACAGATTAAACCACTTTCCGCCCGTCCAAGCCCTAATGTCGTCTGTTTTAAAGAATGGCATATTATTATTTTGTATGTTAAATTATTTGTTTTAGCGAAAGCAATTCCTCCGCGACGCGCTTGTCGTCGAACGGAATAATTGTGTCTCCGAGTTCCTGAAAAGTTTCGTGCCCCTTGCCGGCAATCAGAATGCAGTCACCCTCGCGCGCGGCCTCGATTGCGAGGTTTATGGCGCGGCGGCGGTCTTCGACAAACTCGATTTTGTCGGGGCTGCGCACGCCCGTTTTCATATCGCTGAAAATCTGCGCAAGCGGCTCGCCGCGCGGATTGTCGGACGTCGCCCATGCGAAATCTGCAAAGTCCTGAACCGCGCGAACCATCAGCGGGCGTTTTGTCCTGTCGCGCTTGCCGCCGCAGCCGAAGACTACGAAGAGTCGTCCACGGACGACTTTTTTGAGCATCGAAAGCCCGTTGCGCAGGGCGTCGTCGGTGTGGGCGTAGTCGACGAAAATATCGAACTTTGCGCCGCCCGTTTCGACCTTCTGCATTCGTCCGGGGACTCCGCCGAAGCCCGCAAGCGACTCCGCAGCCTTTGCGATGTCGTAGCCCGTTGCGTAGACTACCGCCAATGCCGCGAGGGCGTTTAGAACGTTGTAGTGCCCTGGCATATTCACGGCGGCGCGAATTTCGCCTTCGGGATACACCAGCGTGAACGTGGATTTACGCGGTAGCATTTCGATGTCCTTTGCGCGTATGAGCGCGTCTTCGCGCTCGATTCCGAACGTGACGAGTTTTGTTTCGGGTTTAATCATGGCGGCTATTTTGCCGCCGTAGGGATCGTCCAAATTGACGACCGCCGACTTGGGCAGCGTCCCGAGCGCGCCCGTAAAAATGGACGCCTTTGTCCTGAAATATGACTCCATTGTCTTGTGGTAGTCCATATGGTCCTGCGTCAGGTTCAGGAAGCACGCGCAGTCGAGGTTTATTCCCTCTACGCGTTTTTGCGCAATTGCGTGCGAGCTTATTTCCATTGCCACCGCCTTGCATTCGGCAAAGCGCATTTGGCTGAGCATTGCGTGGAGTTCGAGGGCTTCGGGTGTTGTTCTGCTCGCGGGCAGACATCTTCCTCCGAGGTCGTAGTGGATAGTTCCTATGAGCCCGCACTTCGCGCCGAGGTCGCCGAGCATTTTCTGAACCATCCACGAAACGCTCGTTTTGCCGTTCGTCCCCGTTATGCCGATTGTTTTCAAGGTGTCGTCGACATTGCCGTAGAAGCTCTTGGCGGCCTTCGCCATTGCCTCGGAAATGTTTTTTACCTGAATCCACGTCGACGGAAAAATCTTCGGGGCGGGGTGTTCCGATACAATTGCGCATGCGCCTCTGTGGGATGCTTCCTCGACGAAGTTGTTGCCGTCGGTGTTCGCACCCGATACTGCGAAAAATGCGGTTGCGGGGGCTACGCGCCTGCTGTCTGCAATCAGCATTTTGATTTCAGCCGATTTGTTGCCCGTGAGTTTGATTGCGTCGACCGCCTTCGCCAAATCCCCTACCGTGTAGGACGCCGCGCCCAAATCGGATTGCGCGAAAGACAGGCGCGTTTTTGCGCCGCAAAGACAAATAAGACTGTGTAGATTATTAAAGTTTATCATTTATAGTCGCTTTCCAAGCCAAAGTTTTCTCAAATTCGTCGTCGGACTGGATACCCAAATAGACCGCCGCCTGCTCGCCGATTTCCCTGAACGCGGGGGCTGCGACAAGTCCGCCGTAGCCTATGCCTTTGAGTTTCGGGGTGTCGACAACCACCGTAATCACGAGCCTCGGGCGCGATGCAGGGAAGAAGCCCGTGAAAGAGGCAATGTGTTTTTTGTTGCTGTATTCGCCGCGCTTTCTGGGCGTTCCGTCGGCGTTGGGCGGAAGGTCTTTCGCCTTGATGAATTTTTGCGACGTGCCTGTTTTGCCCGCAACCTTGAAGCCCTTGATTGCCGCGCGGCGGGCGGTGCCCTCCTTTGTGGGAACTTCCGCGAGCATTTCGCACATAAGCGACGCTACTTTCGGCGAAATCACCCTGCGCATTGCCTTCGGCGAATAGTTTATGATTGTTCTGTCGCGGTTGTCGTAGACGCGCTTTACCAGCTGCGGCTTCATATAGATTCCCTGATTGGCAATCACCGACATAGCTTGGTGTATTTGAAGCGGCGTAACCGCCACCGCGTGCCCGATTGGCATGCGCGTAATCGTCAAGCCGTCCCATTTATTTAGCGGCAGAAGAGTCCCGTCGATTTCGCCAGAAAGTCCGATGTCGGTCTTTTCGCCGATTCCGAACGCCTTTGCATAGGCAATCAGACGCTCCGCGCCGAGCAGCCCGCCCACCAGAGCCGAGCCGCGGTTGCTGCTCTTTTTGATAATGTCGCGAACCGTCGCCTTCTTGCCGAGCGGGTGGTCGTCTTTGGGCAAACGCAGCGTTTTGCCACGGTATTCCATTGCGGTCTGGGTGCAGTCGAAAGTGTCGTCGGGGCCGATTATCGATTCGTTCATAGCCGCCGCGACGGGAATTATTTTGAAGGTCGAGCCCGGTTCGTATTGTCCCGAAATCGCGAAATTGAAGAAGTTTTTCGAGTCGTATTTGCTGTATTTGTTCGGATCGAAATTCGGATAGCTCGCCATTGCGAGGACGTAGCCCGTGGCGGGGTCGCTTACGATAATGGCGGCGGTTTCGGGGTTGAATGCGGCGACGATTTTGCTCATCTGCCGCTGGACGATTTCCTGCAAAACGAGGTCTATTGTAAGCTCGACATTATAACCGTCTTCGGGCTCGACTTTGCGCTTCCTAAACTGCGCCTGTTCGGCGCGGCGTCCGTCGCGCTCGGTTTCGACCCAGCCGTCCTGACCAGCCAGATAGTATTTGAACTGGCGTTCTATGCCCATAACGGGCTGGAATTCGGCATTGACGAACCCCACGATGTGCGAAAGCAGCGGGCCCGAAGGATACTTGCGCACGTACTTGCGCGTCCCGTAAATCGCCTTGATTGAGCACGCGCGGACTTCGCCGAAAAGGGCTTCGTTGTCGACGACTGCGAGCTTGTTCCAGCTGCCGTCGTCGGTGCACTTTGCATAGAGTTCGGCGTAGGGGATTTTCAGAAGCTGTGCGACTTTTTCGAGCTTCTCGACGGTTTCGGGCGCGGGTTTGTATGCCGCGCGCATTTGCGCGGTGCTCATACGCGCGATTTCCTTGTTCGAGAGTCCGTTGTCTTTGCCGAGCTGGTATTTGAAGGTTTTCGGATCGACGCCGATTGTGATAATCGGGCTTGAAATCGCAACGAGGTTCTTGTTGGCGTCGGTGATGTTGCCGCGTTTTGAATGCAACACTTCGACGCGGTTTCGCGCCTTGTCGGTTTCCGAAACGCTTCTGTCGCTGCGGACGACGTGCAGATAGTAGAGGCGGCAGGTGATTGCCGCAAACAGGCAAAACACCACCGCGCAGATTGTCGCGAGCCGACCTCTGCCGTAGATTAGGATTGTCTGTTTTTTTTCTTTCTTTGCCATCTTTGCGCCGCCGTTTTGTCGGAAAATTTTTTAATTTTTTGTAGCTTTTTTTGCCGTTTCCTATCAGCCTATATTATCGGGTTTTGAAGTCTTTGCGCGTGGCTCACTGCCGCTGTTCCCGCTTTTTCGGAAGTCTGAATGAAAGCGTGTTGTCCGCCTTTTTGTAGGAGCGCACCACGCGTCCGCCGTCGAAGTTTTCATACGCCCAGACTATGTTTTCGCCCATATTCGGCTGAATCAGCTTTGAGGAGGCGCGTTTCATAAGGCGTATGGGGTTGACCTGTTCGGCGATTTTCACGTCGAGTTCGTCCTTAGTGCGGCGCAGATTGTTTATTTGCAGCTCGCACGAGGCTATTTCCTTGGCGAGCTCGCGCTTGTGCTCGCGCGCGTTGGATAGCGCGAACGACCCACCCAAAAACACCGCCGCAAGCACGAGTATCGGAATTATGTGTAATTGAAATCTGAAATGCCTCTTTGCCATAAATTAGTCCTTTTTTAACCCCCTGAGTTTCGCGCTTCGGCTGCGCGGATTTTCCGAAATTTCGTCTTCGCCCGCCTCAATCGGCTTTGTTGTAAGCAGTGTGGCGAGCTTTATTCTGTCCTGCGCGAACGACCTGTCCGCGCGGCTTTCGGGACGCCCCGCCATTTTTTTGAAGAACTGTTTCACAATTCTGTCTTCGAGCGAATGGAAGCTTATTGCCGCGATTACTCCGCCGCTTTTGAGCGCGTCGAACGCCTTGGGCAGAGCCGTGCGGATTTCGCCGAGCTCGTCGTTTACCCGAATGCGCAGAGCCTGAAATGTCTTTGTTGCGGGGTGGATATGCCCGCGTCGGGGCGCGGCGTCGGCGACAATACGCGCCAAGTCGACGGTAGTTTTTATCGCGCCAGAGTTTCGCGCGGCGACAATCGCGCGGGAGATTTTTTTGAAAGACTCCTCTTCGCCGAAATCGCGCAGCACGCAGCCGAGTTCGTATTCGTCGGCGCGGTTGATGAAGTCGAGCGCGCTTTCGCCCTCGGCGTTGTTCATGCGCATATCGGGCGTCGCCTCTTTGTTGATTGAAAAGCCGCGTTCGCCCTCGTCGAGCTGGAACGACGACACGCCGAAATCGAAGAGTACCCCCGCGTAGCCGCGTGTCGGGATTTTGTCCAACTCGGAGAATTTCAGCGAATGGAATTCGAACCTTTCGCCGAAGCGTCGGGCGACTTTTTCGGCGCGCGCCACGGCTTCGGGGTCGCGGTCAATCGCGACCACTTTGCAGTCCGCGCGGGAGAGAATTTCCGACGTGTGTCCGCCGCCGCCGAACGTGCAATCAAGATAGACTTCGCCGTCTTTGGGCGACAACAACTCCACAGTTTCATTTAGCAACACCGGAATGTGTCCGGCGCGCGCTTCAAAATCGAAACTGTCATCAGAGTAAACCATCTATTGTTCCGCGCCCTCCCGAGCTTGTCGATTGGGCAGTTCCAAGGATTTTTGTTTGTGTAAAAGTTTTCATTCGAGCAATTACATACCCAGCTCTTCCGCGAGCGAAATTTCGTCGATTGAGTCGTCCGACTGTGCAAGCCATTCCTCCCTCTTTTGCGGGTTCCAGAGTTCGAACGATGTTCCCATCCCCGCCAGACACACGTCTTTTTCTATGCCGGCGCGTTTCAGGATATCTTCGTTGAGCATGATTCGACCCTGTTTGTCGCAGCCGAACGTGCAGCTGTTTTCGAGGAATTTCGCCAAAACCCTACGTTTTGCGGGATTGGCGACGCTTATTTTGGATATGTTTTCAAGAATTATGGCGGCTCTTTGCGGCGGCAAAACTTCTATTGCCCCGTAAGAAGTTACGATAGCCAGATACGCGTTGTCGGCGTCGTCCCCCTCGAAACGCCACTTCGACGGAATCGTGACGCGGCGTTTTTCGTCAAGCTGTTTGACGAATTTACTCGCGTAAGTCTTAAATTTCTGCGGAAGTTCTGGCATTTTCTGATATTTGGGGAAACGCTCTATCTATCGCCCATTTTCTGCCATTTTTAACCATTTTAACCCACAGTCAAGAAAAAAGACCCCATAATTGCTCTTTTTTTGCAAAAAAACGGCCGATTGGTTTTCAGCCAATCGACCGTTTCGCGGGCGCGTTTTTACCGCGCGAGTTCTAAATTTTTTCCAGAAGGCAAACGGCGTGTGCGCCGATGCCCTCCTTGCGGCCTTCCCAGCCCATTTTTTCGTTCGTCGTCGCCTTGATGCCGACATCCGACGTTTCGACGCCAAGCGACGCCGCCAGAATCTCCTTCATCTTGGCTATGTGCGGCAGCATTTTGGGGGTTTCGGCGATAATCGAGCAATCGACGTTGCCGACTTTATAGCCCAAATTTTTCGCCTCTGCGACTGCGCGTTGGACGATTTTTTGCGAATCGATGTCCTTGCACGAGTCGTCCGACGGCGGGAAGAAAAAGCCGATGTCGGGCAGGGCGCACGCGCCCAAAATCGAGTCCGCAATCGCGTGGCTTAGCACGTCGGCGTCGGAGTGTCCGAGCAGCCCGAGTTTGTTGGGAATTTCGACGCCGCCGATAATGCACTTGCGCCCCTCGACGAGTTGGTGGACGTCGTAGCCGTGTCCTATTCTGAATTGTCCGCCCATAAATTAAAATCCTTTCCTCATTAAAAATTCCACAAGCGCAATATCCTGCGGCGTTGTGATTTTCGGGTTCGGCGATGCGTTTTCGACAATCGAAATTCTGCCGCCGTTCGACGTCCACGCCGCGACGTCGTCGGTTATCGAAGCCCCGCTTTTTGCGATTTTTTCGTATGCCTTTTCGATGCCCGCGCACCCGAAAACCTGCGGCGTCTGCATTGCCCAAAGCCGCTTTCTGTCGAGGTCGGTTAGGGCGCATTTTTCGAGCGTTTTTTTGTTTTTTGCTACGCGTTTTATTGTGTCCGAAACGCGGGAAGCAAGCACCGCCGCGCCGTCGCGCGTTGCGGCCTCGGCGAGCGAAGTTATGTTTTCGGGCGTAATCATCGGGCGCGCTCCGTCGTGAATGAATGCCAACGCCGACTTGTTCGAAACTTCGCGCAATCCGTTAAGGACGCTGTCCTGACGCTCCGCGCCGCCGCGCGTAAATTTTATTTTGGCTTTTGTGTTCGGGAAATGTTTTTTTATGAGATTTTTTATTTCGCGCTGCTGTGCGGCGTCGCGGCAGACGAAGATGTATTCGCCGATTTTTCCGCTTTCGAGAAACGCGCCGAATGCGCGTAAAATAACGGGCACCCCCGCGAGCGGCGCGAGGACTTTGTCCTTCACCGCCCCGCGCATTCTTTTGCCGCTGCCGCCTGCAAGCAGGATTGCGGCGTTCGCGCAATCGGTTTTTTTTGCGGTCGCGGTTTTTGCCGAACGGTTTAGGGCGGTGTTATTGGGCATTGTTTGCCTCCGCAAGTTCCGCGATTATGGCTTTTGCCGCCTCAGCAGGATTGTCGGCCTTCAAAATCGGTCGTCCGACGACGATGAAATTCGAGCCAGCCTTTGCCGCGAGCGCGGGTGTCATAACGCGCTTTTGCTCGTCGGCGTTGCTGCCTGCGGGACGAATTCCCGGGGTCACCAAAACGACGTCCTCGGGCAGGATTTTACGCAGGCTTCCGATTTCGAGCGGAGAGCACACAAGCCCCTTCATTCCGCTTGAAACCGCGAGTTTCGCCAGCAGCTCTACCTGTTGCGCGGGCGCGAGGGCGACGCCCGTTTCGGCGAGTCCCGCTTCGTTGAACGATGTCAGCACCGTCACTCCGAGCAGCCGCAAATCGGGGTTTGTCTGCGCCGCCTTTTCGAGCGCGCGCTGCATCATTTCGCGCCCGCCGCAAGTGTGGATTGTGAGCATGGAAATCGGCAGTCCCTCCAAGCTTCCGACCGCCGAGGCGACCGTGTTGGGAATGTCGTGAAGCTTCAAATCCAGAAAAATTTTGAACCCCATATCGGAGACTTTCCGCACAAAATCGGCTCCGTATTTGATATACATTTGAAGCCCGATTTTTACCCATTCAAGGCTTCCGCGCAATTTGCCGAGCATTTCGAACGCCGACTCCGCGTCGGGAAGGTCGAGCGCCAACATCAGTTTGCAATCTTTTTTTGACATATTAAGCGTTTTGTGCCATATTTGCGTAAATTTTTCAAATGTTTTTAAGTATGAAGACAAAAAAGTTTTCGCCCTGTAAAATCAATTTAATGCTTGCAATCACGGGCGCGCGCCCCGACGGTTTCCACAACCTCATAAGCCTTGTCGCTCCCGTAAAATTCGGCGACTACTTGACTGTCGAAACAGACGACTCCATAACCGAAGATTCGCTTTCGTGCCAAATGGAGGGTGTCCCCTGCGACGCTTCGAATCTCGTTATGAAGGCCGCCGCGCTGTTTCGACGCGAATCGGGGTTGCGGAATTTTTTCAGATTCGAGCTTGAAAAGAATGTTCCTGCGGGCGCGGGGCTCGGCGGGGGAAGTTCGAACGCCGCCGCCGCACTGCTTGCGATGAACGAGCTTTGCGGTTTTCCGTTTTCGCCGCGCAAGCTTGAAGGGCTCGCCGCCGAGCTCGGCTCGGACTGTCCGCTGTTTTTGTCGCAGACGCCCGTTGTTATGCGGGGCAGGGGCGAAAAGGTCTTCCCCCTTTACGGCGACGCGAAAGACTACATTTCGATGCTCGATATCGTTTTGTTCAAGCCCGATTTTTCAATCAGCACGGCCTGGGCGTATTCGAAAATGCGCGAAAATCCCGAAGACTACATTGACGCCGATTTCGCCGAGGCGAAAATTTCCGAGTGGCTCGAAAATCCGAGTATCGGCGGCATTCCCTATATCAACAATATGCAAATCGAGGCGTTCAAAAAATATCCAGCCCTCGAAATCGTCTTGGAGGAAATCCGCCGCCGCTTCGGCATTCCCGCGATGATGAGCGGTTCGGGTAGCGCGTGTTTCGCCGTTGTCAACGACCTCGACGCCGCGCAAGTCGACGCCCTTCAACAATACATCAGGGATACGCTCGGTTCGTCCTGCTTCCTCAAAAAAACGACTGAGGACGCCTCGATTGCGAAATAATATTTTTATTTACGGAAACATTCCCCTTCGCGGAATGTTTTTTTATATGTAAATTCGCAATCGAGACTTTTGGCTAAAAGACGGTTTCATTGCGCCTCACATACCTAAGTATGCTACGGCTTATGAAGCCGCGTCTTTTAGCTCAAACCTCAGTCGTTTTACAAACGGGCGAGGGCGCGTTTGCTTCGCCGACGAGTCTTTTATAAGACGCGCACCGTCGGCGATTGCATTCGCAATTTGCGCCTGTGCCCAACATTTAAAATAATTCACCACCACCAAAGAAACGCGGCGTCGCGTTTTTTTTAGCGAATGTAGCGGGAAAGTGTCAAAGCACTCTCCGCGCGGTTGAGGATATACAAATGTATTCCGCTGACGCCGTTTTGCCTCAACTCGTCAATCTGGCCGCGCGCCCAGTCAAGCCCGATTTTCTTCGCGTCGTCGTCCGACGACGCGGCGGCGAGCTTGTCGAGCAAAGCCTGCGGGACGTGTGTCGAACACATCGACATAAAGTTCTGCACCTGCCTGAACGAGAGCGCGGGCAAAAGCCCCGCGATAATCGGCTTGTCGATGCCCGCGGCGCGGCACTTTTCGGCGAATCTGAAAAAGTGCGAATTGTCGAAAAACAGTTGTGTTACGATGAAGTCCGCCCCGCAGTCGACTTTGCGCTTCAAGTTGGCGATGTCGGCTTCGAGCGTCGGGGCTTCGGGGTGCTTTTCGGGATACCCCGCGCAGCCTATGCCGAAGTCGGGATTCGCGCCGCGGATAAATTCCACAAGCTCGGAGGCGTGTTTGAATCCGTCGGGATTCGGTTTGAAATTCGGCTCGTTCTTGGGGGGGTCGCCGCGCAACGCCATAATGTTGTTGAATCCCGTCGCGGAAAGCTTGCGCAAAATTTCGGCGATTTCGGCTTTCGAGTGCCCCGCGCAGGTCAGGTGCGGCATAACGACAAAGTTGAAAATGTCGTGCAAGAGCGAACCGTATTCCATGGTGCGCTCGCGCGTCGAGCCGCCCGCGCCGTATGTTATCGAAACGTAGTCGGGCTTGACTTCCGCAAGTTTTACGGCTGTGCGCAAAATCTGGCGCGCGCCCTCTTCGGTTTTCGGCGGGAAGAATTCGACCGAAAACACGGTTTCGCCCGAGGCGAATTTTTCCGCAATATTCCCTTTTTTATTCATAATAAAAATTGATTTTGTTTATTTTAAAATATTTGCGCAAATTGCGCGCTGTTATTTTAAGATTCTGTCAACCCGACGGGGAATGGCGACCATAGTCTCCCACGGAATGCGGCGCGTCCAGCGGCTGTAATCGACAAGCGAAATTTCGCCGCCGAGCTGTTCGCCGATGAAGACGACCTCGTCGCCGACCTTGGCTTCGGGCGCGTTGTCGATACAAATCACGCATTCGTCGAGCGTGACGTTGCCGACAATCGGGCAGCGTTTGCCGCCGACAAGCACGCGGGCGTCGGCGGTGAATCCGGAGGGAACGCCGTCGGCATAACCCGCGCAAACGCCGGCAATCATACGCCCGTCCGACTTTGCAATCGAAATTATGCGCGACTTGAACGACAACACCTGTTTTAAGTCGAGCGATTCGAATCCGCCGCCGTCGTCGAACGGATTTATCCCGTATTGCAGCAGTCCCATTCGCACCGCGTTAAACGGCGGCTCGACGGGAATGTAGCGCAGCCCCGCGCTGTTGTGCAGGTGTATGAGCATTCCGTCTTCGCCGTGCGCGGCTGCAATGCGCTTGAAAATTTCGACTTGGCGCATAGTGTATTCCCTGTCGCAGTCCGCGCTCGACAGGTGCGAGAAAATTCCCGTAATCTTGATGTTTTCAAGCTTTTTTATGCGCGGAATAACTTCGTCGGCAAGCTCGTGCCAGACGCCGACGCGCCCCATGCCCGTGTCGAGCTTCAAGTGCACGCCCAGCACTTTGCCGCGTTCGCGGGCAAGCTCCGAAAACGCCTTGGCTTCGTTGTAGGACGACACCGCCACGGTCGCGCCGTAGTCGAATACGAGCGGGCGTTCCTGACGCAGCACGGGGCTCAGCACCAGCACGGGCTTGTCCGAAACAATCTCGCGCACGCGCGAGGCTTCGTATAAATTGGCAACTGCAAAAATGTCCGCGCCGCCGCGCAAAAAGCGCATCAACGCCTGAGGCATACAGTGCCCGTAGGCGTCGGCCTTCACGACGCTAATGTATTTCACGCCCTCGGGCAGCGACGCCTTTATGCTGCGGACGTTCGATTCCAGACGCTGGAAATCCACTTCAATCCAAGACCTGTGCGGAAATTTGTTCACAATGGCAGACAGTCTCGGCAAAAACTTTCGCGTGTCAAATGTAAAAACATTTGACGCCGCCGTCGCGCGGCATAAAAATCCGACCCGAAAAATACGCCGAAAAATGACGAACTTAATCGCGCTCATATCGAAAATTTTCCGCCCGCGCAGTCTCCCAGAAACCGCGCGGATAGGCATAATGGGCGAGGACGCCGCCGCGCGTTTTCTGAAAGCGCAGTCCCATAAAATTCTCGCGCGAAATTACCGCAGCGGACGCAACGAAATCGACATCGTCAGCCGCGACCCGCACGGCGTCATAGTCTTTACCGAAGTCAAGACACGCACCGTGCACGCCGTTGTCGGCGGATATTACGCTGGCGCACAGCGCGGCAAGGCGGCGCGCGTCAGGGCTTGCGCAAAAACATACCTCGCAAAAATGCGCCCGCGCCCGAAAACTTGGCGTTTCGATATTATCGAAGTCCTTCACGACCCCGACCGCCCCGACGACGCGCCCATAGTCCGCCATTACCCGAATTCTTTTTAGTTGTTCCCGACATCCGCTATTTCTAATTGCGGAAAAAAACGTCGGATATGCGGCAATATTCGGCGCGTTGGCGTTGGCGTTGGCGTTTGTCGTGTATTGCAGAAGAAAGTAACTTTTTCGAATAAAATAAAAAGTTTGTCGGAGCCCGCCTGTCGGGCTTCGGCATTTTTTTTAGTTTTTTCGGACATTCTTCGCGGTTCCAGTTTTTACAGGAAACAAGCAATGCGAAGACTGAGCTTGCGCGGCGTTGCACGGCTTCACTTTAATTAGAAAAAAGCGCATTGGCAGAGCCAATCGCGCCGCTTCCCAAATAATGGAAGCCCGCCCATCGGGCGGGAAATTCGTTCCTAAAATCTTTTTCGGGTTAGAATAGGGGTAGCTATTGAACGAAGTTCAATGCGGGTGAAAACAGAAAAGGCAGTGCGGGTAGCACTGCCGAAGTATCACAAGCCGACGCCGAAGGCGGCGGAGGTCGTAGGGGCTTCGCCCCTACTTGGCTGAATAGAATTGAACAATCTTTTTGATTAGGTAGGAGTGTTCCTTTTCGGAAATCTTGCCGTCCTTTTTGAGCTGGTCGGCTTTATCGATATTCTTTTGCATATCTTCGAAAGCCTTTGTGCCTTTGAAGGCAGGGAGAAAGTCGGGGGCAAGCTCCTGATTGTCGGAAGAGGCTTTGAGCTGTTTGTAGTAGCCTGCGTCGTCGAGAAGACCGAACTTAATAAGGGGCGAGCTTCTGAGCGATGTGAGCGTCATTTTCTCATTTTTGTAACCCTGTTTGATGAGGGTGAGCTCGTAAGAGTTGCTTTTGTCGAGCGTAATAGTTGTGGGGGTTACGCCCACGATTTCGTCGTTAATCAGGACGATTGCGCCCTCTGGGGTTGAGTTTACAACGACTTCTTCCTGTGTGATTGTCGAGCAAGCCGACAACGCGCCCAATGCCAAAAGAGAGATGAGTGTTTTTTTCATATTTATGTTGGTAAATTTAGGGTTGTTTGAGTAAAGAGTGAACGGTTTCCGCTGCGCTGTCAAGTCTTTTTCAAGCCTTTTAATTACAATTTTGACAGTTCCTGCGAACGCTTCATTGCAGCTTCGAGGGCGTCGGCAGTCGCCTGCCTGAGTCCCGCCTTTTTGAATTCGGCAAGTCCCGCGAGTGTTGTGCCGCCAGGGCTTGAAACCGCCGTGCAAAGCTCGTCCGCCGAAAGTGGCGACTGGCACAGCAACATAGCCGAACCGAGCAGCGTTTTATAGGTGAGTTTTTTAGCCTCTTCGTCGGAGAAGCCGATTTTCCTGCCGCCCTCAATGAGCGCGGCGGCGAACTCGAAAATATACCCCGGGCCGCTGCCCGAAAGCGCGGTCACTGCGTCGAGGCGGCATTCCTCGATTTCGATGAATTCGCCGATGGCGGAAAGCACGGTTTCGACCGTTTCGCGCTCCTGAGTTTCCAACGCCTTTTCGGGCGCGAAACAGGAGATACCCTGCGCGATTTGAGCGGGCATATTGGGCATGACGCGGACGATTTTTTTGACGTTCGGGAAGCACTCGCGCAGTCGTTTAATCGACGTTCCCGCGAGAATGGAAATGAGCACGTCGTTTTGCGCGGTTGCCGCCGCCTTTGCAACTTCTGCAAGCTGCTGCGGCTTGCACGCCAAGACGATGGTCTTAGCCTGCCCGAGAAGCTCGGCAATCGACTGCGCGCACTCGACCGACGTCTGTTGCGCGAGCAGCTGCGCGGTGTTGTCATTGCCGCCAACACAGATGATTTCGGAGGGCTTTGCCGATTCTTTCAGCAGCCCTTTTACAATCGCGCCGGCCATTTTGCCCGCGCCTATAAAACCGTATTTTTTCATTTTATTACTTTAATTTTGATGTAAATTCCTTTGCCAATGCAGCCAAGAATTTCGGCGCGCGGTTCTGCGCCTCGACCGCGTTGGGTGCGAGCGGCAGAATCTGCCCGATTTTTGCGCCGTCCAAGCCGATGCCTTTCAAGTCGGCGTCGGTCAATTCGCTTTGTCCGCAGAAAATCCAGACCTCTTTCTTGTGCTTCAACGCCATTTTGGCGAGCTCGTAAGGACCTTTGCCCTGTGCGTCGGTGGCGTCGAATTTGCCCTCGCCCGTTATGACGATATCGCAGCTTTTGATGTGTTTTTCGATTTCGCTGTATTTTGCGAAAAGTTCGAATCCGCCGATGCGCTGCGCCCCCAAAAAAGTCATAAGCGCGTAGCCGCAACCGCCAGCCGAACCCGCCCCCGGGGCATCGTGCAAACTCCTGCCGAGGCATTTTTTTGTAACCTCGACGTAGTTTTTCATATTGCGTTCAAGTTGTTCGGCGACTTCGGGCGACGCGCCCTTTTGCGCGGCAAATTGCAGCGACGCGCCCGTCTTGCCCAAAAGCGGCGTAGCTACATCGGTTGCGACAATGAATTTTGCGGAAAATTCGGTTTTGGGCACTTCGATTTTCGCGAGCTTTGCCAGCCCTTCGCCCGTCGGTTCAATATCCTTGCCCGACTTGTCCAGAAATCTGAAACCCAAGGGAATCAACAATCCTATGCCGCCGTCGTTTGTGCAGCTGCCGCCGACGCCGACGATAATCGTTTTGTAGCCGCGTTCTACAAGCTTTGCTAGAATGTTGCCCGTGCCGATATTCGAAAGCTTTGCGGGGTTGCGCTCGCCCTCCGAAATCAGGTTTATGCCCGAGGCTTCGGTTAGACCCACAAGCGCGGTTTCTTCGTCGAGCAGGGCGCATTTTGCGGTGAGCGTCTGCCCCGTGGGGTCGATGGTTTTGAGCCTGATAACCTTCGCGCCCTTTTTGGTTTTTGCCATTGTATCTACAAAGCCGTCGCCGCCGTCGGTCATTGCAAATTCGGCAATGGGGGAGTCTTTTTTTACGGAATTTATACCCATTTTGATTGAGTGCGACGCTTGGCTCGACGACAGCGAGCCTCTGAATTTGTCGGGCGCGACCAAAAACTTGTGTATTTTATTTCCCATATAAAAATATTCCTTCCTTTGCGGCGATGTGAAATACTTGCAATAACGTTCCTTAAAGATAAACAACGTTATTGTTTATATGATTCCGATTTTTCGGAAAATTGCAATCACTTTTTTCCGCATTTGCGCCGCGCGTTTTTGGAAATTTCTTTGCAAAACTTTGTTTTTTGTTGTTTGCGGTTAAAAAAGACTTGAAAAAGCGTAAAAACGCGGCACACTGGTTTTCATATGGCAAACAATTACAAAAACGCAATGGATACGTACGCCAAGTTCGGCGTAGACACCGAAAAGGCTTTGAAGACGCTCGACGCAATCGAGCTTTCGATGCACTGCTGGCAGGGCGACGACGTCCGCGGTTTCGAAACTCCCGACGCCGCGCTTGCCGGCGACGGCATTCAGACGACGGGCAACTATATGGGCAAAGCCCGCAATCCCGAAGAGCTCCGCGCCGATATCGACGAGGCAATGAAGTATATCCCCGGGGCGACGCGTCTTAACCTGCACGCCATTTACGGCGAATTCGGCGGCAAGCGCATCGAGCGCAACGAAATCGACTACCGCAACTTCAAGGGCTGGGTAGACTGGTGCAAAGACAGAAAAATGGGCATAGACTTCAACCCGACGTTCTTCTCGCACCCGAATGTGGTCGACGGAATGACGCTTGCAAGCTCCGACAAGGGAATCCGCCAATACTGGGTTGAGCACGGCATTGCATGCCGCAAGATTGCCGAAAAAATCGGCAAGGAGCTCGGCAAGACCGTCATCACGAACTTCTGGATGCCCGACGGCATGAAGGATATGCCCGCCGACCGTCTCGCCCCGCGCGAACGCATGGCGGATTCGCTCGACAAAATTATGTCGGTGAAGGTATCCAAAAAGCACAACCGCGATTCGCTCGAAAGCAAGCTTTTCGGCATCGGCAGCGAAAGCTATGTAGTGTGCTCGCACGAGTTCGTCATGGGCTACACCGTCAAAAACGGCCTGCTTATGACGCTCGATTCGGGGCACTTCCACCCGACCGAAACGATTTCCGACAAAATCCCCTCCGCGCTCATGTTCGTGCCCGAAGTTCTGCTGCACGTTTCGCGCGGCGTCCGCTGGGACAGCGACCACGTCGTTCTCTTTAACGACGACACCACCGCGATTATGCAGGAAATCGTCCGCGCCGGCGCAATCAACCGCGTCCACATCGGCATGGACTTCTTCGACGCCAGCATAAACCGCATTTTTGCGTGGGCTATCGGTATGCGCGCCGCCCGCAAGGCTTTGCTGAGCGCGTTGCTCGACCCGATTGCGATGATGCGCAAGGCGGAAAACGACGTCGATTTCGGAACGCGCTTGGCGTTGATGGAAGAAGCCCGCACGCTTCCGCTTGCCGCAGTCTGGGAAGAATATTGCGCCCGCACGGGCAAGCTCACGGGGCTTAAAATGCTCGACGGCATTAAGAAATACGAGTCCAAAGTCCTCTCCAAGCGATAGGACTTTCTCCCGAACCTCGCGCGGTGTCCGATGTTTTGCAAACGTTCGGGCGGCGCGGGGGCGAATCGGGGCTATGCAGAGCGGGTCGCCGTCTGGAATGGGGCGGCTCGGCTTGCGTTCGTATTCTTGCTCCGACTTTTGGCAGTGCCGCGCGCGCTGCCTTTTTTGTCGCCACGCGATACCGCCGAACCTCTCGGTCAAAATCTGCCGCAATTTCGAAAATCGGGCGGCAAAAATCACAAAAAAAGACTTTTTTTTGGGCTGCCTCTTGGGTAGTATTCTTCGAAATGAGATTTTTTAAGACAATTCTTTTGTGCGTGCCGTTTTTGGCGTGCGGCGGCGTTTTCGCCCAACAGACCGCCTTGGAGACTTCGATTGAAATCAAGGCGGACGCCGATTTTCTCTTTCTGCCCGTGAGCCCGTCGGTCGATAACCGCCAAGTCGTCATTCGCGACGAATCGGGCGCGGTGCTCTTCGACGAATACGTTATGCTTTCCGTCGGCAAAGGGCAGTGGTTCGCGCCGGTGGACGTCTCGAAATTCAGGGGGCGCAAGCTGACGGTTTCGTATCCCAACAAAAATTTTGTGGGCTCGCCCGCAATCATAGCCAGCGACTCCGTTCCCTCGCCCGACATCTCCGGCGACCCCAAACGCCCCGCCTTCCATATCACCGCCACGCGCGGGCTTTTGGGAGGTTCGAGCGGGCTTTTCTACTTCCGCGGCAAATACTACGCCTACGGCTTGCAGAACAAATTCTGCTTTTCGCTGCGCGGAACGTTCGCGCCAGTGCTTTGGGAAAGCTCGGATATGTTCAACTGGAACGCGCTCGAAACTCCTTCTCTTGTAACGAGTGTGATGAAGTCGCCCGCTTCCGCGTGCGTGGACGAAACAAACCGCAGCGGGCTGTTTGCGGGCGCGGAGTCGGGCGGTGTGATTTTTGCTATGTCCGACGCCTCGGGGGTGACGTTTTTTGCAACGACCACGAATTTGCGCGACATCGTCCGAGCCGACACTGTTGCGAAAATCGAGGGCTCGGGCAGGTGGCCGCAGCTCTTTTTCAACGCCGATTCGGGCTTGTGGACACTTGTGCGCACCGAAACCGAGTCCGACGGCAAAACGCATTTTGCGGCAATCTACGTTTCGAAAGACCTGCGCAGTTGGGAGAAAACCTGCGCCGCCTACCGCCAAATGGCGTTTACAAATGTCAGCCTAATCCGCGCCGATGTCTACGGGGCGGGCGGCAGCAAGTGGGCGTTGCTTTCGGGCGACGGCAAATATGTTGCGGGCGATTTCGACGGGCGCGTTTTCACCCAGACTTCGAAAAATCCGTTAACCATTTTCGGCGGCACAATCCTGTATATCCAGCCGTGGAGCAATCTGCCGAACGCCGAGACAATGGTTACGGCGTCGATTATGCAGCCCGTTTCGGTTATGCGCCACCTCAAACAGAATTATATGAATGTTCTTTCCCTGCCGAGGAAGCTCAATTTTGTGCGCACTAACAGCGGAGACTTCCAGCTTCGCGCATCGGTTGCCGCTCAGGTTTCCGCGCACATCGGCGCGCCGCAGGTTGCCGACAGCGGGCTTTTCTTTGTTTCAAACACATTCACAGTTCCGGGCGCCTACGGCAACCGCTGCGTCTACGACGTTTGGTTTGAAGTCGGCAACGATACGTCTTCGGTCTTGATTGAAGTCGGCGTCGGCGTTTTCGGTGCGAATATCGAAGATTCCAACTACTATATGCGCCGGCTTATCGAAAATATAGGCGAGTGGCGCGCACCGCTTTCGCGCGGCTTTACCGAAGTCGGCGTCCGTGCGTTTGTCGATTCTTACTGTGTCGAGACGCTGTGGTATGCGGGCGATATGGTTATGATTATGGGCGACTCGTTTTTGAATCCCGAACAGACGTTCAAAGTCGGTTCGGTGGGGGCTACGAAAATCCGCAAAATCGAAAAGTCCGACATCTACAAAAATTCCGTCGCTCGCCTGCGCGAGGCTGCCGTCGAATTTTACAAAGACACTTTGCGCGAGATTCCCAAGCAGTCGGACGCGCAACAAAAGTCCTCTTCGCAGTCCCAGCCGTCCGAGCCGCAATCCGCGCAGCCCGAAAACGGCGGTGCACCCACAGTTCCCAGTGTCGGCTCGAATCCGGCTTCCGACGGTGGCGCGAAATTCGCGCCCAATGGCGGCGTCCAGCCCGCAAAATTGCAGACTTCTTCCGCCGCGCCTTCGGCGAACAATTAAAACGCTTTCGCATAAAATATTATGCAGTTTCAAATTATCGAAAGTTCAAGCTCGGGCAACAGCGCGTTCGTTGAGGCGGACGGCGTAAAGATTCTCATCGACGCGGGCGTCGGCATAAAGAAAATCAAACGCTACCTCGACGCGCAAAATCTCGCCCTCGAAGACTTGGACGGCGTATTCATAACCCACGAGCATTCCGACCACTTCCAGTCGCTGCACTGCTTTGCGGGTACAAGCGTAAAAGTTTTCGCCAACCGCGCAACCGCCGAGTGTATCCGCTACAAAGACGCCGATACCAAAAAACTCAACTGGCATATTTTCGAAACTGGGCGCGAATTCGACTTCTACGGCGTAGACATTTCGAGCTTTTCCATTCCCCACGACACCAGCGACCCCGTCGGCTTTCGGTTTGTCCATGCGGGCAAAACCCTCGTCTACGCGACCGACTTGGGCAAAATCACAAATTCAATCCGCGACATCGCAACCCGCGCCGACGTTCTTGTTTTGGAAAGCAATTATTGCCCCGTTATGCTCGAACGCTCCAACCGCCCGTATAGGTTGAAGTGCCGCATACGCAGCACGAACGGACACCTTTCGAATGCCGATGCAATTTCGCTTTTGCGCGAGTTGCCGCAAAACGTGGAGCGCGTTTTTCTCGCCCACGTCTCGCGCGAATGCAACGCCCCCGAACACATCGCCGAACTGCTTTCGCAAAGCGATATTTCGCCCGAACGCCTGTCGAAAATCGAGATAGTCTCGCCCTTTAACAAGTCAAGCTCGTTGCTTTCGTTTTAATACGTTTTGTAGGAGGGCGTCAGGTCTTTGTGGCGCAGGGCTCTATTGCAATGCGTCAGGCTGTATAACGGGCGCGAATACTTCTTATGTCTAGGTATGCACTCTTTACCCAATGGTGGTGTGTTAATGCTAAAATAAATTTCTTCGCGCACAAAAAAAAAGACCGAGCTGTTTGGCTCGGTCTTTTTTGCTTAGCAAAATCCTAAATTAGTATTTCAAGTTCGCGTTGAACGAAACGATGTGCTGCTGGTAGCAGGCGTAGCTTACGTTCGATTCGTTGTTGAGATAGTTGTAGTTTACGCCGAACGAGAAGAACTTGTTGGGCATATAGGAAACACCCACGCGCGTCCAGATTGTGTTGTCTGTTCTGCCGGTCGACTGGTAGTTTCCGTCCTGATACGACAAGCTTGCAGTTCCGACAACCTTCGGGTTGAAGTAGTAATTCAAGCCGCCTTCAACCGTTGTGTAGATGATGTTTTCGCGGGTTGCGCTGCCGCCGAAGTCTCGCGAACCTTTAACATAGACACCCAATTTTTCCGAAACTTCGTAGCCCAATGTGATGTTGCCCGTGAACGACCAGGAATCTTCCGATGCGCGGAGCATAGTTTCGGGTGTCGAGCGGTTCTGCGCGCCGATGTAAACTTCGCAAGTGAGTTTCGGGGCAATTTCGCCAGTGGCTGTTACGCCGATAAAGTGGTCGTCTCTTTCGGTGCCGTAGAGGGCTTCATAGTAGGAAGGGCCGTCGAAGTAGTCTGTGTGTCTATACTGGTAGGACAAACCGACCGAAATCTTCTGCGTTACTCTGTAAAGCAGGCTTACGGGAACTGAATAGATGTCGTAGCTTGCGTACACGTCCGACCACGGACCGAGTTTGTCGCTACCGACAAATTCTTTTCTCAACCAATCGAAGCCGACTGTGCCGTAGATTTTTTCAGAAAAATCGTAAGAGCCTTTAACGCCCGCGTTCCAGTTGTTGTAGCGAACGAGCAAGCCGTCGTTGCCCGCCAAAACGGTAGTATCGCTTGTGTTGTCCCTGTTTTGGTCGAATCTGAAATACGCCGCAACGTTCCAAGAAGCTTCCGTATAGGAGGTGTTGGCCGCGATGTGGAGGAGGTTGTTGTCGAATTCCTTGTGGTCGACGTATTTTGTCAAATCTTCGTGAACTTTGAGATTCGCCTTGAACTTGCTTTGGCGACCGTAGTCCATTTCGCCGCCGAGGCGCAATGTTCCCGCATAGTCGTCAATTTTATTCTGGTTGGCGTATGTGATATTCGAGTTGTAACTCCCGATTACCGCGCCGCGGAAGAATATGTCCAACTGGTCTCCAACCGTGATGAATGGAGCCGCGCTCGCCGCAACGGCGCACGCTGAGAGCAACGATGATACTAATACTTTTTTCATAATTTGTAGGGTTTTTTAGGTTTTACCTTAAAATTCTTTCTTAAATTGAATCCATTCAATCTTTGTTTAAAAAAATAGTCAAGTTTTTTATCTCATATTTTTTTGAAAAATTTATTCGAACTGTTGCGCGACAATAATAGTCTTGAAAATGCCGCGAATGTATGTTTGTCTAACACAGAAGAGATATCATCATTTTTTGCGTTTTTAGAAGGAGATTTTTTATAAAATGGCAAATTCGACTCAAAAAAATTCGAAATACCCTGTTTTTTTCGGAATCGCCCAGCGCGTGTGTATGCCAAACGGCGCGTGGACGTTCGAAATCGTTTGGAGACGTCTGTTCGCGGTTTTGGGCATAGCCGCGCTTGTCGGATACTTTGCGCTTTCTGTCGTGATTTTCTGTTTCTTCAAATATTTCAGGGAATACGACGAAATGACCCTGTTGCAGGCGGCCAAAGCTCCGTTTACGCGCACCGAGCTTCGCCAGACAATAGGCAAATACGACATCGAAAAGGCGAAGGCATACCTCAAAGAGGGCAAATACCGCGAAGCCTACACGAGCCTCGTTTCGGGAAATTCGCGCGCGCCCAAAAATTTGGAGGGCTGCAAACTTCTCGCCGAATTTTATACGTTTTTGTTCAAGCGCCCCGACCGCGCAATCGAAGTTTTTGAACGCTCGCTGCCGTATGCAATCGACGACGTCCAATACCTGCGTATGTATATAAAGATTCTCATCGACCAAACAGAAGACGCCCGCGTAATCAGTGTCGGCAACAAGCTCCTTTCGATGCCCGAAATGAAAAGTCCCGAAGCCAAGCTCTACTTGGCAATGGCGCTTGCAACCGTCTACGCCTACCACGGCAATTACGTGAAGTCGAAGGAGTTCATCACGAAATACAATCTCGAAAAGACGCTCCCCGGCATTTTGCGTCTTTCCAAAAACGAATGGGAACTCGGCAACCGCGATGCCGCAATCGAGATTCTGCGTAAAAACATTTCCTATCCCTCCAACAAGGAGGCAATCTACGCCCTGCTTGTCAACTACTACATTGCCATGCACGACTACGATACCGCCCGCAAGTATTCTATGCTGCGCTCCCTCGAAAATCCGTTTTCCACCGAGCAGCGTATGGAATACCTCACCCTCCAAAAGAACAGCGGCGACATCGAGGGCGTCAAGCGCGATATGGAAATTTTCTACAACAACCACCAGAACGACAACCGCAGTATGCTCTATTTGGCGAACTTTGCCGCCGATGTCGGCGACCTTCCCTTTATGCGTCGCATCTACGACCTCGCCCTACGCAAGGATTTTCCCATCGCCCCCTACTGCCTGCTCTTGCTTGAAACCACAATCAATCAGGGCGACTACAAAGGCGCGGTCTCCTTCGTCGAAGACATAATGAACACAAAACCCAAGTGGAAGGACCGCCACGACGACGTCATTCTCTGCCTTCGTGCCGTCGCCTATTACGCCGTCGGCAACTCCAATATGGCGGAAATATTGATAAACGACATCGTCAAGCGCAACACGATACCAGCCAAGGTTATGGTAGCCACCGCCCGAATGTTCGAAAAGCTCGGCGCGCAGGACGTATCGCTGCGCATTCTCGACCGCGCCGTCGCGCTTTATCCGCGCCACCAGATGGCACTCACGCGCCTGATTCAGGCGGAGCTTCGCGTCGGCATTTCGACGAATCTCAGAGAGCACGTCGGCAAGCTGCTGCGTATGCGCCGCCCCCCGCGCGAGCTTATCGCCGATGCCCAGATGAGCATTTGTAGCGACAAATTCATTTTTGCCGCCGACCGCGACAAGATTATCAAAGAAATCGACGTTTTGATGAACAACAAGGGCAACAAGGCTTTTGCCGATGCAAAAGAGCTTCTCGAAAGCGAAAAGATTATATCGCCCGACACCCTTGACTTCTAAAAAAAACGGGCGAGGTATTTTAAATGACGTGCACGGGCGGCGATTGACTTAAAAGTCAATACACCTTTGTCAAACGCCTACACAAAATTTGTTTTAAAACGACTGAGGTATTTTAAATGACGTGCACGGGCGGCGATTGACTTAAAAGTCAATACACCT
>ERZ1026945.72-NODE-72-length-53932-cov-11.367708_pt1 | contig 53932 bp, 47 predicted proteins | sample MGYA00519304_ERZ1026945 | MGnify/ENA primary metagenome ERZ1026945 (study PRJEB26926, sample SAMN06164619) | human gut metagenome | biome: ENVO:00009003; feature: ENVO:2100002; material: ENVO:00002003 | host: Homo sapiens | place: USA | collected 2012 ...
ATGCAAAAATAATTTCCTTTTCCACAATCTCCCTCGCACAAGCCCTTATGTTATTGAGGCATCCTGTCCATTCTAAGGCGTTTTCTGCCTTTAGCTGTTCCGTTATGCCCTGTGCCTGTTTCATACCCTCTATGAGCCTTTCAAAGCGTTCCTGTGCCTGTCTGTTGATGTCGGCAAGGTAGGCGTTTAGCCTGCCGCTTGTAAGAAGATTGGTGTATGTAACTTTACGGTACTGTTTTAGATAATCTAAATGCCGTTGCCCCCAGATGCCTATTGCCTGTTCTTCTTCGGCGGGTACAGTTAAGCACGGTATCAAATAATCCCCTTGCCTTTCGTATTTGCCGCCCAGTTCCTCAAATAATGATTTTGCCATTGTCTGTTACCTCCACATTCTTTTTTATTTTGAATGTCCGCAAAATCCGTCCTACATCAATTGTTCGCTCGATATGATACAACGGTTCTCCACATCCATACTTATCATCCTCTGTAATAAATATAACATACGATTCGGGAAGATCATCGAAATCCATTCCTTTTTCCAACAAATCCCGGTCAATCATGCTTCCATGAAACCGCGCTCTCTTTGAGCCACTGCCTTCTTCCGCTCTCTGAATCTCCAAATTAAACCGTTCATTTTCTCGATCCACTGCCTTTATATCCAGCCGAATCGACCGTTTCGTGGCACTCTTGTACTCCACCTGTGCTTTTGTCTCGATCACCTTCAGGTCATCCCGTTCCAACACCACCTGCAAAATAAATTCTACCGCTTCAATCTTTCCATCCAACGCCTCTGAAAAGAAATCATCATCCATCAGCTTCAGTCTGTCAATCCGATTCAGATACTCTTCCTGCCTGTTCAACTCCATCTTCGCCATACACTCCTCCTGTATCGCCCCGGGGTGATGGTTCATCCATCCAATCTTGTCGACACAAAAACCGCCGAAAGCTTACGCTCCCGACGGTCTCCCATCCCTAATCTCTCCTAAATATATCTCTCGTATATACCTTGTCCGCCACATCATCCAGACAAGCATCATACCGGTTCGCAATGATCGCCTGCGACAGATCCTTGAACTGCGCCAGATCATTCACAACTCTGCTGCCAAAGAATGTGCTACCATCCTCCAAAGTCGGCTCATACACGATCACGGTTGCCCCTTTCGCCTTGATCCGCTTCATAACGCCCTGGATTGAACTCTTCCGGAAATTATCCGAATTACTCTTCATCGTCAAGCGGTACACACCAACGACAACTTCCTTTTCCTTCGAAGCATCGTAGTCTTCATTCGGTCCATACGCTCCAGCAATCTACAGCACCCGATCTGCAATATAATCCTTCCTCGTCCGGTTTGATTCCACAATCGCTTCAATCAGGTTCTCCGGCACATCCTGATAGTTCGCCAACAACTGCTTTGTGTCCTTCGGCAGGCAATATCCTCCATAACCAAAACTTGGGTTATTGTAATGTGTGCCGATTCGCGGATCCAAACACACACCATTGATGATCTGCTGCGTATCAAAGCCCTTCATCTCCGCATATGTGTCGAGCTCGTTGAAATACGATACATGCAGTGCCAGATATGTATTTGCAAAAAGCTTGACCGCCTCTGCTTCCGTATACCCCATGATCAGCGTGTCAATATTCTCCTTGATTGCGCCTTCCTGCAACAGCCCCGCAAATGTATGTGCCGCCGCAACCAGTCTCTCATCATCCATATCCGTTCCAACAATGATACGGCTTGGGTATAAATTATCATACAACGCCTTTGATTCCCGCAGAAATTCCGGACTGAAAATAATGTTTTCACAACAATATTTCTTCCGGATGGATTTCGTATATCCCACCGGAATTGTGGACTTAATTACCATACTTCTCAATATATTCATCCTGAATCGGACTTATGTGATGATTGATCTTCTCACACATACGCTTACTCGCACCCATGACATTTGTCGGATTGACTGCTTTATCTGTACTGATCAGCACAAAACGGTCGCAGTGATTTCGGATTGCCGCAAGTGCGGTTTTATAAGTGCCAAATACGTTGTTTTTGATCGCCTCACAAGGACTTCCCTCCATGAGTGGCACATGCTTGTGTGCCGCCGCATGGTAGACGATCTGCGGTTTATACTCTTCAAACACACGCTCGATTCTGCAGCTGTCACGTACCGATCCAATCAGTACAGTCAGATTCAGTTTCGGGAAGTTATGTCGTAATTCCTGTTCAATCTCGTATGCATTGTTCTCATATACATCAAAGATGATAAGTCGTTCCGGCCGGCTTGCCGCGATCTGTCTGCAAAGCTCACTTCCGATCGAGCCGCCTCCACCGGTTACCAGCACACGTTTGCCCTCGATATAGCCGGTTACACTGGCAAGATCTGTCTTGATCGGTTCTCTTCCGAGCAGATCTTCCATAGAGATCGGCCGGAGCTTACTCAGCTTCACATCACCATCCACAATCTGGTAGATACCTGGCACGGTCTTCACAACACAATCCGTCTCGTTACATATATTAAGTATCTCCCGACGCTCATCCTTTGTTGCCGTTGGAATAGCAAAGATGATTTGATCGATCTTATGCAGCAAATATATCGTCTCTTGTTCCTGCTACCGGAACACCCTCGATAAAACGTCCATTCTTGTTCTTATTATCATTAATAAAACATTTCACACGCATGTTGTTGAGCTTGGATGACCGCTGGATTTCTCGCATCAGCGTCTGTTCTGCTGCACCGGCTCCAATAACCATGACATTGTCCACCTGCTTGCCATGTGCCCAGTTTCGTTCTGTGACAAAGATACGATACGAATACCGCAGTCCGATCACACATACATATTCCAGAACAAATCCTAATATATAGTAGGAAATCGGCATACGCTGCAGGAAGATCGTGATTCCACACAGGTTGATCAGTCCTGCGATCAATGTCGCGTTCGTCATTGGCAGTAATTCACGGATGCCAAGGAACCGCCATATTCGTTTGTACATACTTGTGAGCCAGAAGACTGTCAGCGTGATAACCGTTCGAACCGGTATATATGCGATCCACGCTTCCAGATATTTGATATCGATTGCTGAGAACCGGCAGTCAAACCGCAACCACAATGCAACCGCATACGCAAAATTAACTACAATTGTATCGTACACCATAAGCATCACTGCGACAATATGCCAGTGTTGAATTTTGAATTTTTTCTCTCCCATGTTTCCCATTTCTCCCTGTTTCCGGGCGCCACACCCCGAAATCTCATCATCTGTTACCATTTTCCTTCAAAAATATAGTATAGCAATTTACGAATTGCAATAGACCTTGCAAAATTGACACTTAATCTGTCATAATTGGTATTCATCCTTGTAAATAGGGAGTTTTCTGGCATACTTTCTGCATTTTCCGTTTGTGCAATTTGTTGCCTGAATGCGAGAATTTTTGTTGTGCTTTGACTATTTTTATTATATAATGAGGGCAGTGTTTTATGAAAGGAAGGTATTATACATGAAATTTGGTTACTTTGATGACGCAAATCGTGAGTACGTCATTACAACGCCTAGAACTCCATATCCATGGATCAACTACTTAGGCACACAGGGATTCTTCTCCTTGATTTCAAACACAGCAGGAGGATATTCCTTCTACAAAGACGCTCGTCTTAGAAGAATCACTCGTTACCGTTACAACAACGTACCTATTGATATGGGTGGCCGTTACTTCTATATTAACGAGAATGGCACCATCTGGAATCCAGGCTGGTCTCCAGTGAAGACAGAGCTGGATGCTTACGAGTGCCGTCATGGTATGGGTTATACCATTATCTCAGGTAAGAAGAACGATCTGAAGGCAGAAGTAACTTTCTTCGTACCACAGAATTACGATGGCGAAGTACAGCAGGTAGTTCTGACAAATGAGAGCAACGCAGAGAAGACATTCTCCTTCTTCTCATTTGCTGAGTGGTGTCTGTGGGATGCACAGGACGACTGCACAAACTTCCAGAGAAACTTCAGTACTGGTCGTGTAGAGGTGAAGGATTCTACCATCTACCACAAGACAGAGTACAGAGACAGACGTGATCATTACGCATTTTATTCTGTAAATGATACCATCGATGGTTACGATACAGACCGTGATGCATTCATCGGTTTGTACAATGGTTTCCACAATCCACAGGCAGTTGAAGCTGGTAAGGCTAACAACTCCTTTGCAGATGGCTGGTCACCAATCGCTTCTCATTATAAAGAGATCACACTTGCTCCGGGCGAGTCTAAGACACTCATCTTCATCCTTGGTTATGTAGAGATGCCTGTTGAGGAGAAGTTCGAGGCAGATGGTAAGACAATTAATAAGGTAAAGGCTCTTGCTATGATGGACAAGTACAACACACCTGAGAAGGTTGCTGCCGGTCTTGCAGAGCTGAAAGCTACATGGGATAATCTCCTTGGCATCTTAAATGTTGACACACCAGATGACAAGGTTAACCGTATGGTTAATATCTGGAATCAGTATCAGTGTATGGTTACATTCAACCTTTCACGTTCTGCTTCCTATTTCGAATCAGGTATCGGTCGTGGTATGGGATTCCGTGATTCAAACCAGGATATCCTCGGTTTCGTTCACCAGATTCCAGACCGTGCAAGAGAGAGAATTATTGATATCGCTTCTACTCAGCTTGAGGATGGCGGTTGCTACCATCAGTATCAGCCACTGACCAAGAAGGGTAACTCCGATATCGGTGGTGACTTCTCCGATGATCCATTGTGGATGATCCTTTCTGTTTCCGCTTACATCAAGGAGACAGGCGACTGGGGTATCCTCGATGAGATGGTTCCTTATGATAACGACGAGTCTAAGGCAAAGCCAATGCTTGATCACTTGAAGGTTTCCTTCTACAAGATCGTAAATAACCTTGGACCTCACGGACTTCCACTTGCAATGCGTGCAGACTGGAATGACTGTATCAACCTGTCATGCTACTCTGACACACCAGGTGAGAGCTTCCAGACATATACAAACCCTAAGTTTGCTGCTGAAGGTGGCTACTCTAAGGTTGCTGAGTCTGTTATGGTTGCTACACTCTTTACCTATGCAGGTCCTAACTATGTATCTATCCTGAAGCACCTTGGCAAGGATGACGAAGCTACAGCTGCTCAGGCTGAGATCGATAAGATGAAAGCAAACATCATGGAATCCGCTTGGGATGGCGACTGGTTCATCCGTGCATACGATGCAAACGGCGAGAAGATGGGTTCTAAGGAATGTGAAGAAGGTAAGATCTTCATCGAGCCACAGGGCTTCGCAATCATGTCTGAGATCGGTAAGGATCAGGGCTGTGATATGAAAACACTTGCAGCCATCGATGAGAGACTGAATACAAAGCATGGTCTTGTACTGAACAACCCTGCTTATACAAAGTACTACATCCAGTACGGCGAGATCTCTACATATCCGGGCGGATACAAGGAGAACGCTGGTATCTTCACACACAACAATGCATGGATCATCTGTGCTGCTGCTTACGCTGGTCAGGGTGATCAGGCATTCAAGTACTACTCAGAGATCGCTCCTGCATTTACAGAAGAGACATCTGATATCCACAAGACAGAGCCATATGTATATGGACAGATGATCGGTGGTAAGGATGCTGGTTCTGATATCGGTCAGACAGGCAAGAACTTCGGTCAGGGTAAGAACTCATGGCTGACAGGTACTGCTGCTTGGAACATGGTAGCTATCTCCCAGTACATTCTTGGTGTACAGCCTGACTTCGACGGTTTGAAGATTGATCCTTCTATCCCTTCTGCTTGGGATGGTTTGAAGGCTTCCCGTCAGTTCCGTGGCGACACATATGATATCGAGGTTAAGAACCCAGATCACGTATGCAAGGGTGTTAAGAGCATGACTGTTGATGGCAAGGCAATCGACGGAAATGTAATCCCTGTTGTTGGTGATGGCAAGGCTCACAAGGTTGAGGTTGTTCTTGGTTAATTGATAACTGACGAAACAATTCACAGATAAAAATAGCAGCGGCTGCACGATGTGCAGCCGCTGTTTTTGTATGCAGTCACTTATAATGTTTTTAAATATTTTTCCACTTTCATATATGTGATATCCTCTTCTGCTTCTGGAAACACATTCTTTAGTGAAGTATCCTCTCCACGGTAGATCACATATTTCCCCCGGATCGCACCATAGCGAAACGCTGTCTCCTCACATTTCTTATGATCCAGCAGATGCCGGCATTGCTGTTGCACAATCTCCTTACTATGCTTCACCTCATAGATTTCACAGCAAGCCTCCTCCGGATAAAATACAACCATATCAAACTCTCCAACTGCAAACTGCAATTTGAACACTTCGCATTGCCGCTTCGATAATTTGGTTTCAAGTAAGACGATATCTTCCATCATTCTACCTTTGATCTCATCCTGTATCCGTGCTGTCACGCGTCTTCGTTCGTCCAAAGACAAGCTCCGAAACGCTTCATCCTGCATAAGCGATTGGATCAAAGCATCCGCCTGCGCATATCGGATTCCCGGCTGGGAGAACACCGTCCGCAGCTCTCTCCGGTTATAATCTGTCATCCATCGGATCTCAATCTCCACCGTCAGGTCCAACAGATCCAGATATTCCTTTATCTCCTGTCGGTGTGACTCCTGCAGATCAACGGTCTGTTCCGACCGATTCCGGATCTCTAATAATTCTTTTAACTTCTGATTGATTGTCTTCACATCGACCTGATCCAATACATCCATCGGCTGTTTGCGGTCTTTCCGCAGATTTCTCGCTGATATGCGGAGATCAGAGGATTCAAACTCGCGCGTCAACACCTCCAACGTAAATCGGTGATTGATATCCTCCACCACACGATTGATGACGTTCGTCAGCTCATTTTTCTCATATAATTCCCGTAGCGAGCGAAAATGTCCATCACTCTGGTAGTTCTTCAGGGAATGCTGGATATTTCTTGCAATCGCACTGTCCACATACTCGTCCGTGCGCTTCTCCGAAGAAAAGATACTCTCCGTTGTATTGTAATGCTGCCCGGAAAGACTCATTGTTCCTCCGTACCGGATGTAATTATCAATCCCATTAATTCCAAGTACACGTGCAAACTCCCGGTAAGGGATAAAGGTTGTGTGGCTGGTAATACAGCGATCATATAACTCTTCATCCTGTGCAAACACAAATCCCAGAGAATCGGTACCGGACAAAACGATCTTCATTCCGCTTGCCGCAAATACATCAGAAAACAGGGCAGCCCCCTCTATAAAATCATCCAGCAGCGTGATCTCATCTAAGAATACAAACTGATATCCTCTCTGTTCCAAAAGCTTTAAATCATGATTTACATCCGCCAGTGTCTTTGTCCCCTGCATCTGCATGAAGACCGTTTTCTCTCGCATTTCATCTTCCATATCCGAGATAATCTGGCGGATCAGCGTTGTTTTTCCGGTTCTTCTAAGTCCATACAAAATGTACACACGATCAGAAACAGTCCCATAAATATAATCATGCAATGATTTATACTGCTCCCGTTTTTTCCAATTCTTCACCGGCTGTACAAATCGGTTCAGCGTCTCCCCTAAGCGCACCGAACACCGATACGATTCTGGCTGATAAATAGCTGGGGCTTCATAAACCATGCCTCCGCCAACCTGTTCATATTCCGCCTCCAGTTCCCTTTTTTGCTGTTCTAATGCTTTGCGTCGGGCAATCTGTGCCGCAAGAATCTCTTCTTCATCCTCTTTTACTCTACGCGAACGCTGCTTGCCATTCTCGCGCCATTGATAATATAGATATGATTTTCCATTTATTTTTTTATACGTAAGTCCACCGGTCGGAAGCATCTGCAATTCTTCCAATAGTTTATTATACGTTCCATACTGCATCACGCTTCACCTCCTTTTTCTATATTTTAACTTTTTTAACTTTTCTTGTAAAGTTAAATTTGGAGTTAAAAAAGGCACCACCCGTTGGGTGATGCCCTCATATGTAGAAATTCGGTTCTAAGTCTCGATTAGTCCTCGATACCGTTGTTCTTAAGGTAATTAACAACATCCTCTACAGTTGCCATAGCAGCTACGTCATCTGCAGGGATCTCACAACCATACTCCTCTTCCAAAGCCATAACAAGCTCATAAAGATCCAAAGAATCTGCGCCAAGATCATCCTTGAAAGATGTTGAGAGTTCGATTTCGCTCTCATCAACGCTAAGCTGGTCTGCAATAATTTCCTTTAACTTTTCTAACATACTATTAGTCTCCTTTTACATTTCATTTTATAACTGCACTTGCATATCGGCTAAGTGACTCTCATACAGAAAATATACAACAGCCCTATACTATATGTCAAGCTAGTATTCGTATTTTTAATAAGCGGGGTTAAAAAGCAATCCGCTCAAACTCTGGTACAGGCATTGGCTTTGCAAAATAAAATCCCTGCGCGATATCACAGTTGGAATTCTTCAGGAAATCCACATGTGCCTTTGTCTCGACGCCTTCCGCGATTACCTGCAAATGCAGATCCTTCGCCATACCGATGGTGTGATTTACCACAATCTTGCCCTTCTCCGAAGCGATCTCACTGTCAAGGAATTCCTTATCGATCTTGATCGTATCGACCGAGATATTTCGAATCAGATTCAATGAGGAGAATCCGGAACCGAAATCGTCCACCTCCAGCTTAAATCCCAGCTTCTGCAGACGGTCAAGCACACGGTTCAGCTCCTCTGGCTTGTCTAAAAACAGAGATTCTGTGATCTCCAGATTCAGCATATCCGGTGTGAGATCGTATTTGTGGATCAGCTCCATCAACGCCTTTTCCAGATCGTTGTGCTGGATATGATACCTTGATATATTCACGGATATCGGCACAACCGAACGTCCCTGATCCAACCAGCGGCGGATATTCTTACACGCCTCTTCCCACATGTATTCATCCAACTTCAGAATGAAGCCGTTCTTCTCAAATAACGGAATGAAATCGTTCGGCGGGATCAAGCCCTTTTCCGGGTGCTGCCATCTGCAAAGCACTTCGGCGCCACACAAAGAATTGTCCTTCAAGCGGTATTTTGGCTGCAGATACATCTGATATTGATGCTCGGTCAGCGCCTTCTCCATATCCTGCTCGATCTGTCCGGCACGCAGCATCTCCTCGCGGTAATGCTCATCATAAAATGCACAGAACTTCATGATATTACCCTTTACGGTACGCTCTGCCATCATCGCACGGTCGCACATCAGATTCACCGGAATACTTCGGTCATTCACCAGATAAATACCGAACTTTGTCACGATATCATACTGGAATGGATTGTTGCTGATCTTCTTGCGCAGCTTCTCAATCTCTTTGATGATCTCGCCCTTTTTATCATAGCTCATATAAAAGACGAACATATCCGAATGCAATCTTGCGTAATTGTTCTGATTGCCATATGTCTCCTGCAATACCCGCGCTACAAAACGGAGCACCTGATCGCCCTCCGCAATACCGTGGATATCGTTAATATTCTTAAAACGCTCAATGTCTAACAACACAATTGCATAATTATTGTATAAATCCTGAATCGCAACCTGCGTCTGATCATAAAACCGAATCCGGTTCGAAATGCCAGTCAGCTTGTCCACCTCGTCTGGTGTATGATCCATCAGCTTGACTGCCTGCTCCATCATATTCTGCATAACTACCTGCTCATTGTCGCCAAGTGCGACCAATGTTGCAAGCACAGCGTCTCTACCGTCAAACCATGCAATATCATGATAACGCCACGTTGCCACGCCATCAAGCAGCTCCTCATAACGCTCCCGCACCAGCGGTGCCTGTGTCTTGATATGCTGCATCGGGCAGTCCATACACGGAGTTTCCTTCGTACAAAGCACCTCATGACAAATCATGCCGACACGATTTCCCATCAATTCAATCGCCTTGTCATTCTGATACAGAATCTCAAAGCTGGAACGGTCAATGACGATGCTTGCCTCACATCCGGCATTTAAAATGGAGTGAATGACCTGCTTCGTCTCCTGCATGTTTAATTCATCGGTTATCATACCGAAATTCATATATTCGCTTCCTTTTATCAGGTAAATATTTATTTAGTAAACAACACAGATTTACTATAACAATGATGGAATTTTATGTCAATCGAAATCAGTCAAATACTTACAAATACTTGTGATTTTCTATGTTTTTACTAGATTCTTTTCCTCGTTTTATATAATTTTTTGGTTGACAGAATGTGTATTATTCACTATACTAAATAATAAGAATTATTACTATTTTATGATATAGTATCAATACTATTCGTATACAGATAATGTGCAGAGTACGTTAACTCATATATTGTTCAGAGTGTGTCAGCTCATATATTGTGCATACAGTGTATTAGTATATATAGTAACGGAGGTATCTATGGCAACAAGCAAATATAGTCATCAACGAGAATCAATTATAAACTTTCTGACGGGCAGAACCGATCACCCGACTGCGGATGCTGTCTACCAGTATTTGCGGAACGACCTCCCAACGATCAGTCTCGGTACGGTCTACCGGAACTTAAACCAGATGGCAGCGTCCGGCAGGATTCTGCGTCTGCATGTAGACGGAAAAACCGATCACTACGACGCCTGCACCGACCCACATGCCCACCTTTTATGTACGAAATGCGGTGCCGTGCGTGATATCCATATGAATTTCGAGGATGATCTGATTGCACAGGCTGCAGAAATCTCACCATGCCGCGTGGATGGCGTATCTGTATTGTTTACTGGTTTGTGTGAAGAGTGCGCAGACTGTGTCGACGATGAACTTTGATGGGTGATAAATCATAATTGGTGTTGAACTGTAATTGATGAAAAATCGCCGGTTCATAACAATTTCCCCAATATTTGACTTCTGTGTCTGTTTTACTGGGTAAATTATACGTAAAAACAAAAAAATCCCCAACCATTTACGCTCTCAAGCAGCTTCCGGTTGGGGAATTTTTTGTTATATGAATTTATTCCCCAATCAGCCACTTTCTAGCCAGCTTCCAACTGGGGAATTTTTATTCTACTGCATTTTTTACCCAACAGTCACCCAATAATCAGTACTACTGCATCAGAATCATTGGGTTGATTGGCACGCCATTCTTCATCAGCTCGAAAAATACATGTGTACCTTCCTCGGTATAGTAACTGCTTGGAGGAGCAACCTCGCCGATATTCTGCGCGGTTGTAATCGTATCACCCTCGGCGACAGTGACATTCATCAACTGTCCGTAGATTGCTTTGAATCCATTTCCCATGATTACAGTCACCGTCGTTCCATGCTCTTTGTCCTCGCTGACAGACTCGACAACGCCCTCATAGGCTGCCAATACATTTTCTCCCTCATCTGCAGCGATCAGGATACCCGGATTGCAACGATAAGAACGAAGTGTCTTGAAGTATACGGTTGTGTCCATGCTGTATGGCAAGATGACCTTTCCATCTACTGGCCATACGAGCGTGCCACCTTCGTTGTAGGCATTCGCAACAACCACACCATCTTCATTGACGATCACGCCATCACTGCTTGTCTCTGCAGTCGCTTCAGATGATGCATTGCTGTCACTTGTACTTTCATCTGTATTTTGTGCGCTTTCATTTGTGCTGTTTTCTGTATCCACACTTTGTGCATCTTTATTTGCAGCTATTTCCTGTGCTGTCTGATTGTCCGCATCGGTATCACCAGCAACTGCTTCATCGGAATTTGCCTCTGCTGTTTCCGGCATCTCCACCTTTGTCTCAGCAACCTGTTCCGTTGTTTCTGTTACCTCTGGTGCATTCAGATCCACCGTCTGCTTGTCTACTCCAAACTCGCTTTTGTAAGTATTGTAATTATAGATTACCATCAGACCAACGAACGCCAGAACGCCTGTGCCTATCGCAATATACAGTCCCTTTGTCCGCAAAAATTCTTTGAATCGGTCCATACTCTGCCTCCTTTTGATTTGCTAATGCTAGTATGGACACATTATTTTCCTTTTATTCAATTATTTTCTTTTTGCTCGATTATTTTTCCTTTGGTGGCGATCACCGCACGCTCATAACGCGCCTTGACGGATTTGTAATTCTCCCTGCCCCATTTTGCGATATAATCTCCTTCCGTATAATATTGAAATTCCAGATCTGACGCCTGTATTACGGTCGCGTCTCCCATCGCATAATACACCTTCGTCCGAAGCGCGACCGCCTGTGCCTGCAAATAGCTGTCATCCGCGCTTGCATCCACGATTCCCGGCATGATATGCGCTACATATTTTTCCACATCCACCAGCTCATTTCCCGCTTTCGTCTGCACCAGCACATCTCTCCCGGTTGAAATGCGTTCCAGCGAGACAGTCCCGTCCCCCTGCTTTCCATTCACGCAGAATGTGACGAGACACGGCACCACGATTGCACAGACAACCGCCACTAAAATATATGGAAATACTTTCATATACAACAACCCTTTTCTTGCTCGTTTTATTATATGTACAAACGCGGAGCAGCATGCTGTATTTTTGTATGTGTGCTCGCGATTGCTTCCGGCTTGACATATTCCGTATAATGTCTATAATAATAGCAGAGTGTTTGTCATATATGGCTGCGCGAAGGGGCACACCACCACGGGTGTGGTTTTTTCGCGTGGCTTTTTTGATATTTTATAAACGGAGGTTTCAAATATGAAGAATAACAACGATGTTTTCATGCTTGGCGGACATGAGTTTCATTCCCGCTTTATCTTAGGTTCTGGAAAATACAATTCCCACCTGATCCGTGCGGCAGTCGAATATGCCGATGCCGAGATCGTCACGCTCGCCCTGCGCCGTGCCAATACCAGACCAGAAGAGAATATTCTAGACTTTATCCCGAAGAACGTAACGCTGCTGCCGAACACATCCGGCGCAAGAAATGCAGAGGAAGCAATCCGTATCGCCCGCCTCGCCCGTAAAATGGCTGGCACTGATTTCGTCAAGGTCGAGATCATGCGCGATTCCAAATACCTGCTTCCTGACAATCAGGAGACGATCAAAGCGACAGAAGTCCTCGCGAACGAAGGCTTTGTCGTTATGCCTTACATGTATCCAGACCTGAATGTTGCCCGTGATCTGGCAAATGCAGGCGCCGCCTGTATCATGCCGCTCGCATCGCCGATTGGTTCCAACAAGGGTCTTGCAACGAAAGATTTCATCCAGATTCTGATTGATGAGATCGACCTCCCGATCATCGTCGATGCCGGTATCGGACGCCCTTCACAGGCTTGTGAAGCAATGGAAATGGGTGCCGCTGCCATCATGGCAAATACCGCGATTGCAACTGCCGGTGATATCCCGATGATGGCAAGCGCATTTAAGGATGCGATCATCGCCGGTCGTAAAGCTTATCTGGCAGGACCTGGGCGCGTACTCGACAAGGGCGGCGCAGCTTCCGATCCTCTGACCGGATTTTTGCGATAGGAGGAAAATAACGAATGGAACAAGAATATACAATAGATAATTCCTACCTCTCCCCGGAAGCGCAGAAGCGCAAGAAGGACTTGGAGGAAAACCCGGCATCCCGCACCAACCATATGGAATATATGGACGGCATGGAAGTGCTGGATTCTGATATCAAGGACAAGGTGCGCGCAGCCATGCAGTCCTATGATTACAACGCTTACACTGATGCGGATGTCCGCACAGCCCTTGCAAATGCGAAGCAGGGACACTGTGGCATTGAGGATTTCAAAGCACTTTTATCCCCTGCCGCACTTCCACATTTGGAGGAAATGGCTGCTCTGGCACAGAAGGAGCGGTTGGCACATTTCGGCGACTGTGTATACATTTTCACCCCGCTATACATTGCAAACTATTGCGAGAATTACTGTGTATACTGCGGTTTCAACTGCTACAACCACATTCACAGAAAGAAGCTTACCGAAGCAGAAATGGAAGCAGAGATGAAGGTCATCGCAGATTCCGGCATTGAGGAAATCCTGATGCTGACCGGCGAGAGCCGCGCCGTAAGTGACGTGAAATACATCGGCGAAGCGTGCAAGCTGGCGCGGAAATATTTCCGGAATATCGGTCTGGAGATCTACCCGGTCAATACCGACGAATATCACTATCTTCACGAATGCGGTGCCGACTACATCACTGTCTTTCAGGAGACTTACAACCCAGACAAATATGAGACGCTTCATCTGATGGGACACAAGCGTGTATGGCCATACCGGTTTGATGCGCAGGAACGCGCGCTTCGCGGTGGCATGCGCGGTGTCGGATTCTCCGCGTTGCTCGGACTTGATGACTACCACACAGATGCACTTGCGACAGCCCTGCACGTCTATTATTTACAGCGAAAATACCCGCATGCAGAAATGTCTATTTCCTGTCCGCGTCTGCGCCCGATCATCAACAACGACAAGATCAATCCAAAGGATGTCCATGAAAATGTCCTCTGCCAGATATTATGTGCTTACCGGTTGTTCCTTCCATTTGCAGCAATCACGGTTTCTTCCCGCGAGGAAGCGCGTTTCCGCGATGGCATCATCCGCATCGCCGCAACTAAGATTTCCGCAGGCGTATCGACCGGTATCGGTGATCACAAGGAAAAGTACGAAGCACACGAAGTAACAAAGATAGATTCTGTCCAGAAAAGTGTGAATAATAGCGCACAGACAGACGATGGTCTGGCATGCGCAAATGACGGTTCACAGGCTGATGCTGCTCACGCATGCGTAAATGACGGTTCACAGGTTGATGCTGCAGATGCCGGTGATGAGCAGTTCGAGATTGCTGACAACCGTAGCTTCGAGGAAATCTACGATGCCATCCGCGCCCAGGGCATGCAGCCGGTATTGAACGACTACTTGTACACGGAGGAGTATCATAATTAGGTTTTGGGTATTCTAATTTAGACTGGTAGCATCATGGCTTTATTAGTTATTGGTTGGGGAAATTTTAGCTATTTAGATTTTTTACCCAAGTTTCCTTAATTTAATTGTCTACTTGTTGGGGAGATTTCCTACAATACGGTTTTTCTCCCCAACTTGCTATAGTCTAATTACCTATTTATTGGGGGAATTTCGTACTATTTAATTTTTCACCCAATTTGCCATGGCTTAATCGCCTACTTGTTGGGGAATTTTCCTACAGTCCGGATTTTTACCCAACCTACGCCATGGCGGACATATCAAGACTAGGGAATATTTACAATTATCAAATGATATTTTCGAAAGGATTACAGAATATGATGACACAGACACGAATCGCAGTAACAAACCGGACTATATGCTATGAATTATACAAACAGGCAGGCTTAGCAAGTGCAGAGGACTCACCTCTCACCTGCTTATCCCGCCAGATTCGTGTGCTTCTAAACAATAATTCTTACGATAAAATTCTAGTTCGTGAAAAGGATCTAAGCGAAGAGGAATACCATAAATTTATCGCTGATATTTTCTCTGCGCAGCATTCCTATCCCTCCGCGACTAACTTGACCTTCAATATTATTGTGCACAATTTTCCTGCGGTTGCTGAAGAATTTGGTACAGATCTGCATCTGCCATTTTCCATGTTTACGAATTTACTTTGTCAATCAGGCAATTCAGGACAAAATTATTTTCAGAATTCCCTATCTAATAGTTCTGTCCTGGCTTCTGATGCTTCTGGTACCTCTGTTATAACTTCAAATAACGATCTGACTCATGGTACCTCTGTTATAACTTCAGATAATGGTCTGTCCCATGAGAATACTACATCCGCAACAACATCTTCTGACGGCTTCCGAAGAAAATATCCGCACATCAAAAGGATCGGAACCTCTATCCACAGTGTAGAGGACGCAGTCTTTGCAGAATCACATGGTGCAGATTACATCACCGCCGGACATATCTTTACAACGGATTGTAAAAAAGGGCTTCCGGGAAGAGGTATTGACTGGCTGAAGTCAATCTGCAATGCTGTTTCTATTCCAGTGTACGCCATCGGTGGAATTTCAGATGCAAATGTTTCCATGTTATACGATTGTAATATATCTGGATATTGCATGATGTCGGCGTCCATGAAACCAATTCTATCCGAATAATTGAGCGTTCCATTTTAAGGAATTAAGTTTGTTTCTGACAGATTACCTACTTTAATAAACCTAATTAAACTCCTTACAATTTGGAGCTTTTTCCCTTTTGGTTTACTTTACCACTACTCTGTCACATACTTTTGGGATTTACTATATTGTAACTTCATCACATATTTTTGATTTTTCTCTGTTGCAACCTCATCACTCGTTCTTCGTTTAGTGCAAATCTTATATTTTCTCCATTTTCCCCCAGCATATTCCCACTTGAATTTGTGCAAATCTCCTAAACTTGCATTTTTTACTCAAAAAGTTCTTTACAAGCAATCATAATCCATGCTATTGTCTATATGGTTAATTCATTTAATTTCTAAAGTGAATTTATCTACATGTTCTTATTTTTACCCATTATTTTATTACATAATGAACATTATAACGAAACAGGCATAATTGTATCAAACTATGTCATGTCATAACACTTTTTCTGACCCGGATTCTACTTCCCCCGGTCCCATATTTTTCTTTCTGACTAGGGACATTTTCTATCAGTTTCCTGTCATGTTCCTAGTCAATTTCAAAAACTATAATTATTTTATTTAACAACGGAGGTTTTTATGGACGTACAAAAAATGCAAAAGGAACTCGAACATTTATTAGCTGAAGTACACTGGATACAGCAAAAGCTAAAGAATCTACCAGAGGAAAACATATCTTGTGAACGCGACAAACAATACATTCGATGGTACTTAATATCTGAAGGGAAACGAAACTATCTGCCACGCTCACAAGAGAAATTAGCCAATAAATTAATGCAGAAAAAATACTATCTCGCCCGTCTAAAAGATGATTTGGATGAAATTACATTTCTAAAAAAATGCTTGAAAATTGCACCACCACACACACGAAGAATTGACAAACTTCTATCTCCAGATTCTTCCTATCACAATCTTCTACTTTCAGCAGTTTTCAATGATGAAGTTTCATGGTCAACAACCGACTATCAAAGATCCAATAACTATCCAGAAAAATTAATTCATAATACTTATGCGGGGATTCTGGTACGTTCCAAATCAGAAGTTCTTATTGCCAATGCCCTATTTTCAAAGCAAATTCCTTTTCGATATGAAGCATGTTTGCAACTTGGATCTCATACTGTCTATCCGGACTTCACGATCCGACATCCTGTCACAAAGAAAATATATTATTGGGAGCACTTAGGAATGATGGGGGAGGAAGACTATCTCGACAATGCCTTAACGAAAATCCGACGTTATTGCCGGAACAATATCTATCCTGACGGCAATTTGATTCTTACATATGAGTCGCTTCAAACGCCACTTGATTCTGAACTTGTCCTACATATCATCGAGCACTACTTCTCGTAGCTTCCGGTTGGGGAGTTTCTCTCGCTCTACCACTTTCTACCCAACCTGCTTGCTTCTCTTTACCTTCCGGTTGGGGATTTTCTCCCGTTCCGCCATTTTCTACCCAACCTGCTTGCTTCTCTTTACCTTCCGGTTGGGGATTTTCTCCCGCTCTGCCACTTTCTACCCAATCCGCCCCAATATCCACAGAGACAAGATGCGCTCTGCGCATCTTGCTCTGATTAGCGGTCGTCAAATGCACCGCATAAATGGGGGAATTCCCTCCATTCTACTATTTTCTACCTAATCCAGCTTGCTTTACTCCAAAAAAGGCTACCACCAAACAGTGACAGCCTTCTCCCATATAACCGGCATGTGCACGCACAGCCGCTCATATATTCCTATCTATAAAATTACAAAAATTACAATGTAACTTCTACTTTCTCAAGCTTCCAGATCTCCTGTGCATACTCTTCGATCGTTCTATCAGAAGAGAACTTACCGGCACAAGCTGTGTTGAGCATAACCATCTTAGCCCAGTTAGCCTTATCCTTGTAAGCCTTATTTACACGCTTCTGTGCATCTGCATAAGAATCGAAATCCTTCAATGTGAAGTATACGTCCTTCATTACAAGAGAATCATATAAGTCACGGAACAATTCCTTATCGCCATTTGAGTAAGTTCCATCTACCAGCTGGTCAAGAACCTTCTTAACCTTTGGATTTGAATTGTAGATGTCCATTGGATAGTAACCGCCATCCTTCTCATACTTCATTACTTCCTCAGCTGAAAGTCCAAAGATAAATGCGTTCTCCTTACCAACTTCCTCTACGATCTCTACGTTTGCACCATCCATCGTACCAAGTGTAACAGCACCGTTCAACATGAACTTCATGTTACCTGTACCGGAAGCCTCACGGGAAGCTGTTGAGATCTGCTCCGATACATCTGCTGCTGCGAAGATGATCTCTGCGTTTGATACACGGTAGTTCTCGATGAATACAACCTTGATCTTGCCCTTGATAGACTTATCATTGTTGATCACGTCTGCTACAGAGTTAATCAGCTTAATTGTAAGCTTTGCTGTCTTGTAACCAGCTGCTGCCTTTGCACCGAAGATAAATGTTGTCGGCTCAAAATCCATATCCGGATTTGCCTTCAACTCATTGTACAGATGCATAACATGAAGGATGTTAAGCTGCTGTCTCTTGTACTCATGAAGTCTCTTAACCTGAACATCGAAGATAGAGTTCGGATCTACATCGATACCATTGTGTTCCTTGATGTACTCAGCCAGACGAACCTTGTTCTTGTACTTAATGTCCATGAACTCCTTCTGAGCCTTCTTGTCTGTTGCGTACTTCTTCAGACCTTCAAGTACCGGAAGATCTGTGATCCAGCCGTCGCCGACCTTCTTTGTAGCCCAGTCAGCAAGCAATGGGTTTGCATGGAGAAGGAATCTTCTCTGTGTAATACCGTTTGTCTTGTTGTTGAACTGCTCCGGACGCATCTCGTAGAAATCACGAAGCTCACGCTTCTTCAAGATTTCTGTATGAAGTTTAGCAACACCGTTTACGGAGTAAGATCCGGCGATAGCAAGGTGAGCCATCTTAACCTGACCATCATAGAGGATAGCCATGCTGCGAACCTTATCCTGGTTGCCCGGATACATATCTTCAATCTTAAGAACGAATCTACGGTTGATCTCATCTACGATCTGATATACTCTAGGAAGAAGCTTCTGGAAGAGGTCGATTGGCCACTTCTCAAGTGCCTCAGCCATGATTGTATGGTTTGTATATGCGCATGTTCTGCAAGTGATATCCCAAGCATCATCCCACTCAAGATTCTCCTCATCAACAAGGATTCTCATAAGCTCTGCTACTGTTACAGTTGGATGTGTATCGTTCAGCTGGAATGTAACCTTGTTTGGAAGATCATGGATATCTGCGTTGTTCTCCTTGAACTTCAGGATTGCTCTCTGTACAGAAGCGGATACGAAGAAGTACTGCTGCTTTAAGCGAAGCTCCTTACCTGAATAATGGTTATCGTTTGGATAAAGTACCTCAACGATGTTACGGGCAAGGTTTGCCTGCTCCACTGCGTTCTGATACTCACCCTTATCAAATGAATTAAGATTGAACTCCTGTACCGGCTCTGCATCCCAGATACGGAGTGTATTTACAACATTATTGCCATATCCAATGATTGGAAGATCATATGGAATCGCACGAACTGCCTGATAATCCTTGTGTACGAAGTAATTCTTTCCCTCTCTGCATTCTGTCGCTACATAGCCACCGAACTTAACCTCTACTTCATACTCCGGACGCTTTACCTCAAATGGATTGCCGTTCTTCAACCAGTTATCCGGCTTCTCGATCTGGTAACCATTCTCGATTGCCTGCTTGAACATACCGTAACGATAACGGATACCACAACCATATGCAGGGTAGTTCAATGTAGCAAGGGAATCCAGGAAACATGCAGCCAGTCTGCCAAGACCACCATTACCAAGTGCTGCATCCGGCTCCTGATCCTCGATCACATTCAAGTCAAAGCCAAGCTCTGCCAATGCTTCCTTCACCTGCTCATAGCATGTGAGGTTGATCATATTATTACCAAGTGCACGGCCCATAAGGAACTCCATAGACAGGTAGTAAACAGTCTTTGCATTCTTCTCCTCGTATGCCTTCTGCGTAGCGATCCAGCGATCAATGATATGATCCTTCACTGCGTAGGACACTGCCTGAAATACCTGTTCCTGTGTTGCTTCATCGATAGTCTTACGGAAAAGGTTTTTGACGTTGTTAATGACGTCCTTCTTGAAGCTTTCCTTATCAAAGTCAGCCATCTTCTTCATAGAATTAATCCTCCTTGTTTATGTGCGTATGTGCATCCGAAAATGCCCACACTTATCTTACGTAACATGTCCATATCATCCCCGTTGCTCTTCCTTTCATTATCACAGTTTTATCCGGTATGCATGCGTATTCTATTCCGCATCCGAACCCCTCTCTGCAATAATATCCCGTCGCAGACATGTCATTTCAGGGCATCCCTGCCCCATTCCAACACATTCAGTGTAGCAGACATAATTACACGATACAATGAAAAATGTATTTTTCGTTACATCTGCCCATGAATGTGTGAATTAACAAAAAATTTTATACAATTTGCTTGCAAATCCTCTGTTTGATTTGCAGAACTTTACTTATTATTTTATTTACTTACTTCCACGCCGATCGTAACTTTCTCGCCGTTGATGTTCCACTCTTTTGAGTTGTCACACGCTGCATCCATCACAAATGCATCGCCAAGTACGACTCGCTTGATCTCATCTGCGTTCTTCTCCATAACCTCTGCGATCTTCGCATTGCCGGTTACATAGACCTTGATGCGGTCTGTTACCTGGAAGTCAGAATCCTTACGCATCGTCTGGATCTTGGAGATCACCTCACGCACATAGCCTTCCTCAATCAGCTCCGGTGTCAGGGTTGTGTCGATAACAACCGTTACATAGTTATCGCCCTCTGTCACATAGCCTTCCATCTTCGCTACATCGATCAGCAGATCTTCCTCTGCCAGTGCGATCTCTGTATCATCGGCTGTGAACTTGATCACGCCGTTTGCCTTAAGCTCGCTCATCGCTGCGTTGCCATCTACATTTGCAAGGTATTCCTTGATTGCGTTCAGATGCTTGCCATACTTTGGTCCAACGGTACGAAGCTGTGGCTTGAATGAATATGCAGTAAATGCAGACAGGTCTTCCTTGAACTCTACATTCTTCACATTCAGCTCGTCGCGCAGGATATCTACGAAATAATCATCCAGTGTCTTTGCAGCCTTGATGTACATATTTGCAATCGGCTGACGGGACTTGATGTTCGCAGTATTTCTTGCGGCACGACCAAATACAACGACCTTCAGTACTTCATCCATGCTTGCTTCAAGCTCCGGATCGATCATGGACTCATTTACCTCCGGGAAGTCACACAGGTGGATAGATTCCGGTGCATTCTTATCTACCGTGCGAACTAAGTTCTGATAGATATCCTCTGTCAAAAACGGAATCATCGGTGCTGCAGCCTTGCAGAGTGTCACAAGTGCTGTATACAGTGTCATGTACGCATTGATCTTATCCTGTGGCATATCCTTTGCCCAGTAACGCTCACGACAACGTCTGACATACCAGTTACTCATATCATCGACAAACTCAGCAAGTGCCTTGGTTGCCTCCGGAATACGGTAGTTGCCCAGATTATCATCTACGGACTTCACCATAGAATTAAGCTTTGACAACAGCCACTTGTCCATCACGGACAGCTTGTCATACTCCAATGTATACTTCGTTGGATCAAACTCGTCAATATTTGCATACAGTACATAGAATGCATATGTGTTCCAGAGCGTACCCATGAACTTTCTCTGGCCTTCGACCACTGCATCCTCATGGAAGCGGTTTGGAAGCCAAGGTGCGGAGTTGCTGTAGAAGTACCAGCGGATTGCATCTGCGCCGTATTTGTTCAGGGCATCCATCGGATCAACCGCGTTACCCTTGGACTTACTCATCTTCTGTCCGTCCTTATCCTGTACGTGACCAAGCACGATAACATTCTTGTAAGGCGCCTTGTCAAAGAGCAATGTGGAGATTGCCATCAGGGAATAGAACCATCCTCTTGTCTGGTCAACCGCCTCACTGATGAAGTCAGCCGGGAAGTTGTCCTCGAAGATATCCTGATTCTCAAACGGATAATGCCACTGTGCAAATGGCATCGCACCGGAATCGAACCAGCAGTCGATAACCTCCGGCACACGCTTCATCTCGCCGCCACAGTCCGGACACTTGATCGTCACTGCATCAATGTATGGACGGTGCAGCTCGATATCATCCGGGCAGTTGTCGCTCATGGATTTCAGTTCCTCGATGGAACCGATTGCATGACGCTTACCACAAGAGCACTCCCAGATATTCAGTGGAGTTCCCCAGTAACGGTTACGGGACAGCCCCCAGTCCTGAACATTTTCCAGCCATGCGCCGAAACGTCCCTTACCGATACCTTCCGGAATCCAGTTTACAGTGTTGTTGTTCTTCACCAGTCTGTCCTTCACTGCGGACATCTTGATGAACCATGTATCTCTCGCATAGTAGATAAGCGGTGTGTCACATCTCCAGCAGTGTGGATACTCATGCTCAAACTTCGGAGCGTCGAACAGAAGTCCTGCCTTCTCCAGATCAACGAGTACCGGCTTATCTGCATCCTTTACGAATAATCCTGCGTAAGGTGTTTCCTTTGTCATATCACCCTTGCCATCGACAAACTGAACGAATGGAAGGTCGTATTTTCTTCCGACGTTTGCATCGTCCTCACCAAATGCCGGTGCGATATGAACGATACCGGTACCATCGGACATCGTTACATAGGAATCGCATGTAATGTAATGTCCCTTCTGTGGAAGCTTTGCCACATACGCCTTTGTGCACTCAAAAAGCGGCTCGTATTCCTTGCCCTCTAATTCCTTACCCTTATAGGTCTCGAGGATTTCATATGCAGGTGTTCCCTCTGCAATCTTCTCTTCTTTGACAAGCTTCTCTGCCATGCCGCCAAGTACCTTGTCAAGCAGAGCCTCTGCCATGTAGTAAGTATAGCCGTCTGCTGCCTTTACCTTGCAGTAGTTCTCATCCGGATTCACACAGAGTGCCACATTACTTGGAAGTGTCCAAGGTGTTGTCGTCCATGCAAGGAAATACGCATCCTCACCGATCACCTTGAAACGTACCACAGCGGAACGTTCCTTGACTGTCTTATACCCCTGTGCTACCTCATGTGACGAAAGCGGTGTTCCACAACGTGGACAATAAGGTACGATCTTGAATCCCTTGTAGAGAAGTCCGTCGTCCCAGATCTTCTTCAATGCCCACCATTCGGACTCGATAAATGTATTGTGATATGTGACATACGGATTATCCATATCTGCCCAGAATCCTACCTTGTTGGAGAATTCTTCCCACATACCTTTGTATTTCCATACGGACTCTTTACATTTGCGGATAAACGGATCTAAGCCATACGCCTCGATCTGCTCCTTGCCATCGATACCAAGCTCCTTCTCGATTTCAAGCTCAACCGGAAGACCATGTGTATCCCATCCGGCCTTACGGATAATCTTATGACCCTTCATTGTCTGATAACGCGGAATCATATCCTTGATCACACGTGTCAGCACATGGCCGATATGCGGCTTGCCGTTTGCAGTTGGAGGGCCGTCATAAAATGTATAAGTCGGCAGGTCTTTCTTCTCTTCGATACTCTTCTCGAAGATCTCGTTCTCTTTCCAGAACTTGAGTACTTTTTCTTCCCGGCTGGTGAAGTCCAGCTTTGTAGAAACCTTTTCGTACATACTTCTATATTTCCTTTCTTATTATGTTTGATTTTCATGCATATCTGTATCTGTCATAAAAATAGATTTCCGTCTGATTCACAGACCTATCCAAGTTTTCAGTATAACGCATAACCCACGAAAATGTCAATAAAACCCTGCCATGTCACTTCCGCCAGTTATAAATATATTTTGTTATCCATTCCGTGAAAACTTGCTCCTTCATTTTTGTAAAAAGGAAATGACATACGACTGTAATTTTGGTATAATAAACGCAGATCGTCAAAAGCTGACACGGAAGGAGTTTCATATGATCAATTTTAAAGTTGGAATTATGGGTGCCGGAAAGATTGCCGGTGTTATTGCAGATACATTAAAGGATTTGGATGCATTCGAAGCATACGCGATTGCTTCCCGCGATACAGAAAAAGCAGCAGCATTTGCCAAAGAACATGGCGTTACAAAATACTATGGTTCTTATGAGGAACTTGTGGCGGATCCGGATGTCGAACTCATCTACATCGCAACCCCTCATTCCCATCATGCAGAGCACGCAAAACTTTGTCTGAATGCAGGAAAACCAGTGCTTGTCGAGAAAGCATTTTCTTACAATGCCGCTACAACCGAGGAAGTTCTGAACCTTGCAAAAGAGAAGAACCTGTTCTGCGGCGAAGCAATGTGGATTCGTTTCATGCCAATGTACCGCCTGATGGCAGAGTACATCCAGAAGGGTGCGATTGGACGTGTGAACAACATTACCTGTTCCCTCGGTTATTCCCTTTTGAGAGAAGAACGGCTGACCAAGCCGGAGCTTGCCGGTGGTGCACTGCTTGATCTTGGTGTATATCCGCTCAATCTGATCTCCATGATCTATGGCAGCGAACCTCCGATGATCGGTTCTACCTGTGCCAAGCTTGACACAGGCGTGGATGCGCAGGAAGCATTGCAGATTTCATACAAAGGTGGCAGATGTGCAAACGCATTTGTCACAATGATGTACCAGCCTGACAACAATGCAAAAATCTATGGTGACCGCGGATATATCGAGATTGACAACATCAACTGTCCGGAGACATTCCGTATTTACAATCAGGATCACAAGCTTGTGCTTGAGACAAAGAAACCGGACAAGCAGACAACCGGTTATGAATTCGAGTTTATCGCTGCCAGAGATGCCATCATCGTTGGTCAGACCGAATGCCCGGAGATGCCGCATGCAGAGACACTCCGCATCATGCAGATCTGCGACTCACTGAGAAATACATGGCAGATCAAATATCCGATGGAATAATCATTTCCGTTAGTAACGCACGCTGCCAGGCGCACATTTAACAAACACCGGACAGAGAGAACGCTTCTCCTTGTCCGGTGTTTTAATTTCCATTCATATATATGTTTGCCGGTTCATTCAAAAAACATACAACGATTCTGTCTCCGCTGCCATAACTCCTGCATCGTCGGAAACTGTTCATGCAGCGACCTCACATACGTCGATCCAATTGCAATCTGATCCGAATTGCACATCGTAATAACGCGGTTTGTATAATCAATATTGCGTACATAGTTTGCATTAATGATTCCACTGCGGGAACATTGCAGGAAATACCATACATCGGCAGCCTCCAGAAGCTGTTGCAGGGTAACATATCTCACAGGATATTTCCCACCATTATTCAGACAGACCTCCATCGACCGGTTAGATGCCAGTATATGACTGACCTTGGCACATTGGATCGGGTATATCACATTCTGGTTCTGGATATACAGCATTCGTGCCTCTATTTTATCCTGCCGCAGCATCGGACATGTGTGCGGACTCGTGCACCAGAGTTCCTCCAGAGCCTGTACAAGTGTTTCACACAACCGATGTTCGAGCGACAAAGTATCAATTACCGCAAAACAACACAGCTCCCTATCACAATAACCATTCGGATCTTCCACGTCAGATATCAATATCATAGGCGTATCCCGATAACGCTTCAACCTGCGCGCGGACTCCATAAACCGGTATGCATCTACAATATTCTGGTGAAACTGCTCCTCCGCTGGCCCGCACACCATTACATCAACCTGATGCTCTACAATAATCTTATAGGCCGCACTATAATTTCTGGCAATCTTCACAGAATATTCCAGCGCTAACTGACTTACAACCATACGACTACGTTCTAATATCTCTTCATCCCCCATGACAAACAACACAATTTTTCTTTCCCTCAACACATTCTCCCCCTCGTAAATAAAAAGCAGAAAAACCTCCTCCTGTCTTTCTGCTTTCTTGTCCCCTAGTTACAATATTTCTCTATCAATGTAAGTGCTTCGTCCATCTTGTCAACCGGAATCTGTCCGGGTGCCGATGCCTCCGCAAAGCTTGCAAATGTGATTGCACTGCCGAACACCTGACCGCTGATCCGGCTGATTGCCCCCATCTTCCCCATCGACATCGTGACAACCGGTACCTCTGCATACGCTTCCTGCATCATAGCCGTTGCAGCAAGCAGATTCACCACATGCATTTTATTCTCCGGCATCACAGCAATCTTTGCAACATCCGCGCCAAGATCCTGCATACTGCGCAGCCGGTTCACGATCGTGGATGCATCCGGTGTGGTCTGGAAATCATGATTTGACATGATGATCTTTACCCCTTTTTCCTTTGCAATCCCGATCATTTCCTCTGCCTGCTCTGCCCCGGAGAATAACTCGATATCCACCATATCTGCCGTTGCTTTTTCAATCACGTGCCGGTTGATCTCGTAGATCGTCGGCGTGGTAAAGGCAAGCTTCTCGCCGCCCTCCGCTTCACTCCGGATCGTAAATAACAACACTTTTTCTGGCAGAATCTCTGCTACCTTCGCAAGCAATCTATCTAACACTTCATAGTCAGGCAAAATATCCAGATAATCGCCACGAAGCTCCACCATATCAATGGCAGAGCTTCTCTGTGACTGTCTTATCTGATCCGCCTGCGCTATGATCTCCTCCGCCGACCGTCCGACCAGCGGCACACAGATCTTCGGCCGGTCAAAGCCGATGATACAATGTTTGATCTTACAATAACGAATCATATAATTTTCCTCTATTTTTACTGTATCTTCTCATAGTACTTGGATTCCAGTGCCTGCAACAGCTGCTCCACAGTATAGTCATCGTCATCCAGATAGATGCTTGCTTCCATACTCAGGAACACACCCAGTTCTACTTCGATCACGGCTGTAACATCCATACATTTCATCTGGAATGCGTTATAAGTCTGTACGTTATAAAGCACATCCTTGTCTTCTACTTTTGCTGTCTGGTTTAACTGTGTATCCAGAATCTCGTAGCTGTCGATGTTGGACATATCATAATAGACAGAATCCAATGCGTCGGATGCAGATTCTGCAGTATATAACCCATACTGTATCGTAGATACCTGCTCTGTCTCAAACATAACACCATACTCATTCGCATACTCGAAGTTAAATCCATCGATACATCCCTTGATCTTGTATTTCGCACTTCCATCATAGGTCATAACTGATGCATTATCGAGGGTAATCTCATCTGTATTATCGTCGCTGAAATCTGCATCGCTATAGGTAGCTGTGTCTTCGTCGATATCCTCTTCCACCTGATTAAGCAGATCGGAATTTGTTCCAAACAGACTGTTCAATGCATTTATCAGATTTACAAATGCTGTATTGTCAGATAAACGCTCTACCCAAGCATCCATCAACTTCTGGCTTTCTTCACCAAATGTCTGCAGATCGTCCTCTGTCATGGTTGCAAGATCATACACCTTTTTGCTTGCATCCATCTCCTGTACAGAAATCTTCGATGTATCGATCGTTGTATCAATACTTCCATTGCAGAGCGTCTGGTTGGCTGCCTTCAGCTCGAACGAATCAATCGCCACAGTATAGCCGACACCCTTGTTGATGTCTTTGTAAGCACCCTTGTAATTAAACACATAGGTATCTGCGCCTACAATATTGGCATTAACCGTATTCTCAAATGTATTGTCCGCCTTGTTAAATGTCTTCTCCCAGTCAACAGACAGGTACGAAGAAGCGGAGATCTTTACCTTTGTCGTAACTGTATCACCAGACTCTACAACATCCTTTGTGAAATCCAGTCCAATCTCCTTGTCACCGGCAAATGCCTTTACATTTCCATATGTATTTCCGCTGATATCATGTGCCTCGAACTTCACGCCAACGGAAGTGTCTGACACGTCAAAACTTAAGTTTCCTGACAGATCATCCTTACCAGCATCCAGCCAAAAATCATAATCGATCTTCACCATATTCAAGATGTTGATCTTATCGCTACATGTGATCTTAACAGCTCTCTTGCCCTTCACATATACTTTCACACACAGATCATGCTTAATGACACTTGGCACAGCCGCTTTCAACTGATCCATATAATATGTATAGTCGTCTGCACTCATACCAAGCTGATCAAGCGTATCCTGCGAACCTGTTACCGCTTCTGTCAAACCATCGATCGCAGATACACACGCATCCTGCAGATCTTCCTTTGCCCATGTCACATAATATTCCTTGGCTGTTACATTCTCGCCATTGACTGTGATCTTGGCACTTCCCTGCTTCTTAAATTCTGCAGCATCCCAGATTGTCTCCAGCGCACTCACATATCCACTTGTAAGACCTGATCCATCAGAACCAGATGCAAATGCGTTTAAACTGTATCCGGTAAGTGCCGATGCGTCCAGACCAAGTGACTGTCCGGCTGGTGAATTCGCAAGCGCGCCCATCGGATCGTCCGCCGGGTATACAAGATAACCTGCAAGCAACTCCGGTATACCGACTGTCATCGTATCTTCATCGCCAAAAACCTCATACGACAGAAGATCATCGCCACCGATCGTTATCGCGCCATCTGCAGAAAGCTTCTTATTTTTCTGATCCACTGCGTTATTCTGATTCCAACCGATTGCGTAAGCATTTTCACCTTCACCAGCGTTAAATGTCAGGTTGAGACTGCTATCTCCACCTTTCTCATTATACGCCTTCATCACCTCATCGAATCCGACTACATCGTTTCTCTCTCCGCCAGTGCTGTAGGAAGAAAATGTCTCTTCCATCGCATCTAATACGACTTCCTTGTCCGACTTAAAAAGCTTTGGAAGGAAAATGACGCCACATACAACCAGTGCAACGATTGCAACGCCAGCACCGATCAATGCGCCCAGCTTGCCCTTTGTCATTGGCTTCTTCGGTTTCTTACCGCCTGTCTGTGGTTGCATCGACTGCTGTCCGTAATATCCAGTCATGTCCGGCTGTCCCGGCTGCTGCCCGTAATATCCAGTCATGTCCGGCTGTCCCGGCTGCTGTCCGTAGTATCCAGTCATGTCCGGCTGTCCCGGCTGTTGTCCGTAATATCCAGTCATATCCGGCTGTTGCGGATTTGCATATCCAGTCATGTCTGACTGTGGTGGATTCATATATCCGGTCGTATCCGGCTGCTGTGGATTCACATATCCAGTCGTATCCGGGAATCCCCCCGGCTGCTGTGTGTTATTTTCGTCCATTCTATCCCTCCAACTATATGTCTACGCTTAGTAAACCTTTGCTTCTTCCTCGCCATTTAATACACGAAGTGCGCCCTGTGCCAGAGCAAGAAGCTCGTCCTCGCCACCGTATACGGTAACAGGTGCGATGAACTGTACTCTCTTTGTGATCTCTTCGGTTGCATACTTGCCATATGCGATACCACCTGTCAGGATGATCTGATCAACCTTACCAGAAAGAACCGCTGCCTGTGCTCCGATATCCTTCGATACCTGATATAAGAATGCATCAAATACAAGCTGTGCATGCTTGTCACCATTCTTTGCCATAGCCTCGATATCTCTTGCATCGTTGGAACCGCAGTATGCATTGAAGCCTGCTTTACCGACGAGCTGCTTGATCATTTCCTTCTCTGTGTACTTTCCTGAATAGCACAGACGAACCAACTCACCATTTGGAACACCACCGGCACGCTCCGGAGAGAATGCACCATCGCCATCCAATGCATTGAATACATCTACAACCTTACCGCCTGTATGGGCACCTACGGAAACACCGCCACCCATATGAACAACGATGAGGTTCAAATCCTCGTACTTCTTACCAACTTCCTTTGCATAACGCTTTGCAACTGCCTTCTGATTTAATGCATGGAAGATACTTGTTCTAGGAAGCTCCGGATGTCCGGAAAGTCTTGCAACATCCTGTAACTCGTCAACAACAACCGGGTCTACGATATAAGCAGGGATTCCAAGCTCATCAGCGAAATCCTTTGCCAGGATACCACCGAGGTTTGATGCATGCTCACCACGCTTTGCCTCTACTAAGTCCTTTACCAGCTCATCGGTAACTGTGTATGTACCACCCGGAATTGGCTTAAGCAGACCTCCACGGCCTACAACAACATCCAGTGTCTTAATATCGAAATTATTCTCAGCTAAAACCTTAGCGATGACATCCTTACGGAAATCCTTCTGTGCAACGATCGAATCGTACTGTGCAATCTCCTCAGTCGAATGACGCAGTGTCTCCTCGAACAACAATGTCTCATCTTCAAATACACCAATCTTTGTAGATGTAGAACCTGGATTGATGATCAATGACTTATAACTCATTTTATTATCCTCCTGCTTATTTATGCTTATAATTTATTTGTTTTTCTTTAAGTTCTCAGCTACGATTGCTGCAAGGGCAATGGAATTTACCTTTGTCTCAAATGTATCGGAACGGGATGTCAGGATAACCGGTGCCTTTGTACCTGTTAAGATACAGCCATTCTTAACCTTTGCTGTGTGAACCAGTGTCTTGTATGTGATATTACCTGCGTGAATGTCCGGGAACAGTAAGATATCTGCATCACCGACAATCTTACGGTTCGTTGCTCCCTTATGCTTTGCAGCTTCCGGATCAATTGCAAGGTCCATGGAAAGCGGTCCGTCCACGATACAGCCTGTAATCTTACCCTCTTCATTCATCTTTGTAAGCTCAGCTGCGTCTACTGTAACAGGCATCTTCGGATTTACTACCTCTACCGCTGCAAGCGGAGCTACCTTTGGACACTCGATACCACATGCATGTGCAACTGCAACTGTGTTGCTGATAATATCCACCTTGTCCTCCAATGTTGGGTATGGAATAAATGCAACATCAGTCAGGAAGAACATCTTCTCGAAGCCTTCAATCTCAAACAGACATACATGTGACAAAGCCTTACCGGTTCTAAGTCCCACTTCCTTATTGAGTACACTCTTCAGGAATCCCTTTGTGTCAATGAGACCCTTCATGTACATATCTGCCTCTCCATCATGTACAAGCTTGACTGCTGTCAGGGCTGCTTCTGTCGGATCCTTCACGTCAATAATCTCAAAACCCTCTAAACTCATATCCATGCTTGCAGCGATTTCCTTGATCTTATCAGCATCTCCGACCAGAATCGCATCCGCGATATCTTTATCCTTTGCTGCCTTTACTGCTTCAAGGACTGCATCATCCTGTGCAACAGCTACGGCAAGCTTCTTCTTGCTGCATGATTTAATCTGCTCAAGTAATCCTTCAAAATTCTTCATTGTTCTGTTCTCTTCCTTTCCTCTTCCATCCTCTTTTTATGAGTCTTTGTTGTTCTTTACGTCCAAGATTGCTGAAACGGTGCATAAAGCAATTGCTATAAATCCCATAGCATGATCAATATGCTTATTTATCTGCTTTCTTCGTTTTTCCTTAAGCTTCCGCTCTTTGCGCGACATACGCTTTGCAGGTTCTCTGTAAAGTGATTTCGCAGGCTTTGCCTTCTTCGGTTTTTTCGGAGTCTTCAGTCTTGACATCTGTTTCACCTTCTTTGACGAATTTATAATGTGTTTTCCGCATTATTCCGGCTTGTGTGAACACAGCCTATATAATGCTTATTATACCATTTTAAGCGGACTTTCGCAACATCTGTTCCGGCGGCTTCGCGAAATAAGCCACCGTCAGCAGAATCGTCATGCAGACCCAGCTGATCGGTTCCGTAAGTGCCACACCGAAATAAGCAAGCCGCGGCACCAGAATCGTTGCAGAAAGTACCTTGATTGTCATCTCAACAACGCTCGAGCACACCGGTATTACCTTCCGCCCCATCCCCTGCAGACTGCACCGCAGAATAAATAGCGGTCCGAGCACATAGAAAAACACAATACTGATCCGGGAATACATCACCGCAGAATCTACAATTGTCGGATTATCGGTAGACGCAAGCCATGTAAATACCGGTCTGCCAAATGCAAAGCAGATAATTACAAGTACCGTTGTTATTCCCGTTGCTATAACAACGGCATGACGAATCCCTCTGCGAATACGTGCCGGTTCCCCGGCTCCCATATTCTGACTTACAAAGGTTGTCATTGCATTTCCCAGACAATAAAGTGATACCGTAAATATATCGAACACTTTTCTTGCCGCTGTATGCGCCGCAACGATTGCCGTTCCCAATCCATTGATTGCGCCTTGCAGCACAATCGTTCCGAAATTCACAACAAGCGACATAAATCCCATTGCAAGCCCCGTCGTAAGAAGCTCACTGTACTGTCCTTCCACCGGTTTCCACTCGTCCTTCTCCGGTATAATATCCCGGAACTTAAGCAGGATATAACCAAGGCAAAGCACTGCCGAAAGTGCCTGCGAGATGATTGTCGCCCAGGCAGCACCCTGAATCCCCATATGAAATCCATTCACAAACAGCAGATCCAGTCCAATATTCACGAACACGGAAATAATCAGACAATAAAGCGGCGTCCGGCTGTCGCCAACCGCGCGCAGTACATTTGCACACATGTTATAAACAGACACAAATATAATGCCATATAAAATGATTCGCACATACGCAAGTGCCGGGCTCATAATATCTTCCGGTGTTGCCAGAAGTTTCAGGATCGCAGGAATCAAAAGCAAGATTAACACGGTAAGCACAACTGCCCCTGCCAGCGTCAGCAACACAGTACCTGCCACCATGCGGCGCATCCGCTTATAATCCTTTCCTCCAAAACTGTTCGCAATCGGAATCGCAAATCCAAGTGTCAGGGAATTCAAAAATCCGATTAAAGTGTTCGATACAACACTTGTGGCACCGACAGCCGCAAACGCTTCGGTGCCAACAAATGTACTTACAATCTTACTGTCCGCAATATTATATAATTGTTGAAATATGCTGCCGAATATCATCGGGATGGCAAATAAAATTATCACCTTTGCCGGGTAGCCTTTTGTCAAATCTTTCATCCTGTTTCTTCATTCCTTACAATACAAATATTCTCTGGTATAAACACAACACCCCATTCTGCACAAGAAGTACGAATGGGGGTTGTATATATGTAGCATTAATTACTCTACCGTTACAGACTTCGCCAGATTTCTCGGTTTATCCACATCCAGTCCCTTTGCCTCGGATGTATAATATGCAACTAACTGCAATACAACCGCCGTTGCAAAGGATGTAAATTCACTATCCATCTTCGGAAGGCGGATATGCTGGTCACAGATACTTGGATCATTCACTTCCTCATCCATGCTGACAAGCACAACATACGCACCTCTTGCCTTTACCTCACGGATATTCGAGATGACCTTCGCATAGACATCCTCCTGGGTCGCCAGCGCGATAACCGGAACATTCTCAGAGATTAATGCGATTGTTCCATGCTTGAGCTCTCCTGCCGCATATGCTTCGGCGTGCACATAAGAAATCTCCTTTAACTTCAATGCCGCCTCTAAGCTCATCGTGTAGTCCAAACCTCTTCCGATATAGAACGTATCGGTTGCAAACTTGATATGATCTGCCACGCGCTTGATATCATCCGCGCATTTCAGAGTTTCCTCAACAATATTTGATGCATTTGTAAGCTTTGTCATAAAGCGTTTTGCATCATGCTCTGTGATAAGTCCCTTCACCAATCCGATCCGGCATGCGATCAGATACATCGCTGCGACCTGTACCGTATATGCCTTCGTCGATGCAACCGCAATCTCCGGACCTGCATGTGTATATAATACATAATCGCTTTCTCTTGCGATTGTGCTTCCCTTCACATTGACGATAGAAAGCACCTTGGAACCGCGATTTTTCGCAAGCTTCAATGCCTCTAACGTATCAATCGTCTCGCCCGACTGGGAAAGCACGATTGTCAAAGTCTCCTCATCGATAATCGGATCTTTATACCGGAACTCGGAAGCACAATCTACATGCACCGGAATCCGAAGCTTCTTCTCGATCAGATGCTTTCCAACCATACCTGCATGCATCGCTGTACCACATGCCACAATAGAAATACGCTTGCAATCCTTAAATATTGCATCGTCAATTCCATCCTCTGTGAAATCCGGAAGTTCCTGATTGATACGTGGTGCAATCGTATTGCGGATTGCATCCGGCTGCTCATAGATTTCCTTAAGCATAAAGAATGGGTAACCACCCTTCTGTGCACTTGTGATATCCCAGTTTACAGTCAACATCTGTGGGGTTACTTTGTTTCCCTTCAGATCCTGAATATCAATACCGTCCTTTTTGAGTGTCAGAATGTGATACTCCGGTACTACGAAATACTCCTTCGAGAACTCGATTAATGCGGTCAGATCGGAAGCAATCACCGAACCTCTCTCGCACGACGTTGCAACCATCGGGCTTACATTCCGGATCGCGTAGATTGTATCCGGGATATCCTGGAACATAATACAAAGTGCAAATGCACCGGAAAGTACCTTCACTGTCTTCTTGATTGCCTTGACCGGATCACCCTCATAGAACTTATTCAAAAGCGCCGCAACGACCTCAGAATCTGTCTCTGATACAAGCTGGTCAGCCAGTCCGTACTCTGTCACGATCTGACGGTAATTCTCGATAATACCATTGTGAATCAGTACGACCTTTCCGACACGGTGTGGGTGTGCATTCACGTCCGTTACCCCGCCGTGGGTTGCCCATCTTGTATGACCGATTCCGCAGGTAGCAGGCATTTTCTCTGCCTCGCAGAGCTTCCGTAACTCCTCTACCTTGCCGGTACGCTTGCGCACCTGAATCTGATCGTTCGACAATAGTGCTAATCCTGCGCTGTCATATCCGCGGTACTCCAACCGTTCCAGACCGCCGATGATAATATCCTTCGCTGGTTCATTCCCCGTAAAACCAATAATTCCACACATAATATCTACCTCTATTCTATTTTTAATTTTCTATGATTCCATTACTGATTACAGAACTTTGTTTTGCAGTTACCCGCATATTTTTTTCTGTATACGCACTCAGCTTGTGCGGAAACGCATCCGCCGAATCTTTCGATCACGTTTCTCCTCGTCATCCTGAGTTTTTTCCGTCCCCTCAGGACCAGGCGCTAAGGTTCTTACCTTTCGAGTTCTGTGTCCTCCCATATCACACAGTTGCCTTATTCTATCATACCAATATTTAAAATGCAAACGAAAAGAAAGGGCAGATGCACCTGAACATCTACCCTTTCTTCTCTGCGTGCTTCTTACTTAGAAGCTTCCTTGAGCAGGCTTGCGCGTGCGGCTGCCGGCTCCTTTACCTGATGGCTGTGCCATGCAGATGCGCTATTTACAGTCTTCTTTGCAGTGTTGTAACCGATCTTTGCTACAAGTTCCTCAATCTTCTTCATACCTTGTACCTACCTTTCTTTTTCCTATCATTGCCAACACTGCTACAAAGGTTACAGTTCCAATATACACAGTGCCAACAATCACACATGATCTCCAAAGAAATGCCAGCAAAGAGCCAATCCCTAAAACGAGAAATCCGTTTCGTTTGTTCCGCTTTTTCTGCACTGCGGTCAGTGGCTTATTGGCATGTGCAACCGGACCGAGTATCGCAAATACACACAGATCTGCGGCGAGCACAATCCAAAGCACGAGTGGTACTTCCGCATATGCTTCCATGTACCGTGAAAGTATCATGACCGCACCCCAGCCACCATAGCTGACGAGCATGCAGACCAGCGACGTCTCCGCATGATACCCACCGAATGCACTGCGAATCAGGTAAAATGTTCCCAAAAAAAGAGCGGTCTGTAACAGGTTCTTCGTGACTATCCCAAGCAGAATAAATCCGATTACCTGACACATCTGTTCAAGAAACACTGCGTATCCATATACATAGATATCGTAGTCCTCTTTCTGAATCACATCTCTTCGCAGCAGATGATCTGTGATTGCATATGCAAGACGTTCCATGGACTTCCTCCTCACTTCATTTCCTGCTACTACAATACCTGATTTTTGACATTTTACAACCTGTCTGGCAAAGTTGGTTGTTTTTTGAGCATACTTTTTACTTTTTCGACGTTATACGACAATGTTCGAGATGAAGAACCCGTTTCGTTCTTCCTCATAGAAAGAACCTTCCATATCCCGGATCAGCTTCTTTACACTCTTTCTTCCAAGTCCGTGCAGACTTGCATCTGCCTTCCGCGTGCGAAGCTCCGGGTTGTTCTCCATAACCGACTGACTGATCCGGTTCCGGACAGTTACCAACAGCAAGCCCGCACTCTCGTAGATCTGCAGCTCAATCAGTTTGTCTTCCTCCAGCTCCTCTGCTTCAATCGCATTTTCCAACAGATTCAGCAGTGCAATCGCAAACTCCATCTGTCCTTCCGGCAAATGTGCACTGATTTCTGTCCGAAACGTGATCTGTTTCTGCCGGCAGATTCCATCGCAATGATTGAGCACAGCATCTAAGATTTCATCGCCTGTCATATAGACACCTTCTGGCTGGAGCTTCGTGTTTAAGACGTCCTCCACATATTTCTGTGCTTCTTCCACATTTCCATTCGCAAGCATTTCCTGAAAGAGCGTGAAATAATGGCGCAGGTCATGCCGAAGCATCCGGTTCTTCTCCTGCAGACGCATCATGCGCTCCATTCCCTCTTTCTGCTCTTCCTGCGACATACGGAGAAGCTGATTTTCCATCAGCAGCTTCTGGCTTTTATTTAATTGATAGGTTGCCACATAAACAAACACATTGATCGCCAGAATTCCGACCATCGCGATACCGATCGCAATCTTTCCCTTTTTGTCAAGATACGGGTAATCCAGCATAATATCTAAGATAATACCGATCAAAATACTGATTACGAACACGACAGCATTCATGACCGGCATCGCGGATTTCATCTTCGTTTTCTTCAGGATCACCATGACCAGAAGCGTGCACAGGATCAGATTCAGCTTCGAACCCATGATGTAATGCAGCCGCTGTATCGCATCCATCTCCCATTCCATGCCATTTGTCCCGCGCACGACATACCCGTAAACTGACGCAAAGATCAGTCCACATGCCATAAGCAGGATATTCCAGATTGCGACATAGATGATCTTCTCTGAGATTTTTCCATTCGTGCATACAAAACCAAAGAATATGGTAAGTAAAATATAGACAATATTATTCTCCGGACTATCCGGAAATACTTTCTGCAACACAACATTTGCCACAGGGACGATCAACGCCAAAACGACAAACAACCAGTTCGGCATGCTCTTCTTTTTCCCAAGTATCATCGTCAGAAACACGATACCTAATATAGCATCCAATGTATTTGCAAATATTTCAACGAGATTCTCCATACCTGATCCTCTCCAATAACATCTTATAATTCTTCATCGTCTCTTCCTTATAGCTTCCACTGATCGGCAATACAGTTTCATCTCTCAGAATCAGTTCCTTTTTGCCAATCTGCTTGATGTACCGTATGTTTACCACATACGCGACATGCACGCGTATAAAGCCATATTCCCACAGCTCTTTTACGATCTTTGCCATGCTCCCCTTCGAGACGATCGCTTCATCCTCCGTATGATAGATGATCTGATGTTTGGCTGCCTCTATGTACATAATCTCTTCCACCGAAGCATCCATCACTTCATTCTTTGCTTTTTCGATCAGAACGTGTCCATCCGTCATCCGCTGTTTTGACAGATTCATCAATGCCGTATCAATCTTCCACGGTTCCGCCTTCTGAATAAACCGAAATGGTTTGTATTTGAGCATATCATAAACCATCTCGCCCCGGTTCGTAAAAAATATAATCTGGATTGACGGATACTTTTCCGTCAGTGCACTGGCAATCGCATCACCCGATATATGTGGCATGTCGATATCCAGAAATGCGACATCCATCTCATGTTTTTCCGCCATTGCCATTATCTCCGCCGAAGATTTTGGATTCCACAGCGTATAAATACTCACATCGATCTGCTGATCTTTGCCAAACTGCTCCACATGCAGTCGGACCATCTGCAGGTCGCGTCTTTCATCATCACATATCAATACATTCATATCGTTTCTCCTGTCTCATCATTCATCCCCCTGTTTTCTAAATGCCCCGGATATGCAGCCCTGCTGCCTGATATGCGCAAAGCTTCTCCACGGTCTCTGCCGTAATGATCTCCCCGGTATTCACGATGTAACTTCCGGGCGGATATACATAGATTGGTGCTCTTGCCAGCGTTCCCGCCAGTTTTTGCAATTCCTCCTGCCCGGCACATCGCCCCTTCTCATGATCCCCTTCTTTCGTCAGAGCGACATCGCACATCTGCAGTGTCCGGTTTAACTGTTCAAAATCTTCCTGCCCGTCCCGCACCGTCGAGATCAGTACCACATGTTTTCTGCCTGCCATCTCACAGACGACATCCCCCTTATCCGCAAGCATCGCAAGCAGCTCCGGTCCCGGCACAGCTGCAGAATATACAAGCCGTGTCTCGTCATATCCATATGCACCTGCTGCACATACGGCTTCTTTCTCTATCATTGTGATCTGCGGAAGCTTCGCACAATTCTCCCGGAATTCCCGCAGATTGTTTTCATATTCCGTAAAATCATGGTCTGCCATATAGCAGATTGCCGCTTCCATATTCATCATGAAAATATACGACGGCGAAGAACTTAAGAATATCTCCAATGCCTGCTCCACCGGTTTCACCAGTTCTTCTGTACAGACATGAATCACCGCTGTCTGCGTCATCGCTGGAAGTGTCTTGTGCAGACTCTGTACAACGACATCGGCACCCATGCGGATCGCAGAATATTCCGGTTTTAAAAATGGCAGATGTGCCCCATGTGCTTCGTCCACGATCACCCGAACATGATGTGCATGTGCCACACGTGCAATCTGCGCAATGTCGGATATGACGCCCTCGTATGTCGGCGATGTCACTACAACCGCCGCGATCTCCGGATGAGACTCACACAGCCTTTCAACATCATCGGCATCGACATACCCATCAATAAATGATGTAAATGCAAAGGCATCTTCTGCCTCTTTCTTCCATGTCGGCTCCACATAAATCGTCTGTCGCTGCAGCATCGCCGCCGCATTGTAGACCGATTTGTGGCAGTTTTTTGCAATCAGGATCGCATCGCCCGGCTTCGTGCATGCCGCGATTGCCGTAAAAATCCCTCCCGTCGCACCATTTACCACGTAATACGTGCCACAGGTCTGGTAGATTTCCTTCAGCATGGCAAGTGAATCCCCGATAAATCCCTCCGGCAGATACAGATCATCTGTCCCCGGCACCTCCGTCACATCCCATGCGAGAAATGCGTCCTGAAAATCTCCATAGCAGGCTTTCCGCTTATGCCCCGGCATATGCCATACCGCATGCGCATCACTCAGATATTCACTTAGCCCATCCTTGATCCATTGTTTATGCATGTTATTCCAGCGTCTCTGACTGCACATCTGCAAGCGTGAGCTTCGTCAGATCTTCCTCTTTAAAATTATTCTCCGCGATCAGGCGGTTAGCCTGATTGTGAATCACGCGATCCAGATAATTACGCACCGAACGCGCATTACCGAAATTCTCCGGCGGACATGCAAGTATCCTTGTAAATGTATCCTGCACATACTGCACCGCGTCGTCCGTCAATGTATAATCGAGTGATTTTGCCCGGTTGGTCATGATCTCCAACAGCTCTTCCGCATCATAATTCGGAAATTCAATTGTCCGGTTGAAACGGGAACGAAGTCCCGGATTTGCATCCAGGAAATCCTGCATCTCATCATGATATCCTGCCGCAATGACGATCAGATCTTCCCGGTTATCTTCCATCGCTTTATTCAGGATGTCGATTGCCTCCTGTCCGAAATCACCCTGCTGTCCATTTGCAAGGGCATACGCCTCATCAATAAATAAGATGCCACCCTTGGCTTTCTCGATTACTTCCGTAACCTTCTCACTCGTCTGTCCCATATATCCAGCGACCAGACCAGACCGGTCTACCTCCACCAGATGTCCTTTGGAAAGCACGCCCAGCCCATGATAGATCTTCGCAAGGATTCTTGCCACGGTCGTCTTACCAGTTCCGGGATTGCCAAGGAACACCATGTGATTTGTAACCGGCGGCGTCTGCAATCCATTCTCCTGACGGATCTTACAGATCTTCAACAGATTGATCATATTGTTGATCTCCGTCTTCACGCTCTGCATGCCGGTCAGCTCGTTCAACTGCTTAAGTAATGCCTGTATATCCATCTCCGTATTAAATTCTTTTTTACGCTCTTTCTGATCCGGCAGCGTCTGTGCATCCGGTTGTTCCACCCGCATACGGAATGGCTTTCCAGTTTCTTCTGTATCTGCTGCCCGTACATACTCCGGTGTGTCCATATCTCTCCGGCTGTCTGTATCACTTACTGCCGGCGAATCTTCCTCCTTACGCTCCGGTGTAGAGATCTTCGTCTGCCGCATCTCAAGCGTATCGGACCAATACGAATAATCCGGCTTATCCTCCTGCTTAACCTTGCTTCCGGGCTTAAATGCGATCGTCGGCTTGTAATCCTCCATATCCCCACGTACACGATTGATTTCCTCTGTGATCAATTCAATATACGAGGACAATGCCTGAACCTCTGATGACGCAACCTCCTCGTTGCATGCAATCAGATCATTTCCAATATAATTAAAGGTTGTAACATACAACTGTAACAGATCATAATAACCGTCTGATATCTCCCCGGTTTCTGCTCCGATATTTGAGCGCACAAACGAATTTAACGACCGTGGCGCATGATCCCGGATGCTCTCACTCCGAAGTCCCCAACGGTCTGCATAATCACAGATCATCTTCTCATCAAACTGTGTTCCGAATAACAGATTGATGTATTTGATTTCTTCTTTGTTGACGGAACCATCCGAATATGCGAGATATATCAGGAAATGCAGCATATCTGTACGGAAGGTATGTGCCAGATCCATCCGTCCATCTGTCCGTACATAATCCGCACGCCCGATACTCTGTGCCCGACGCATACATAGATCAAACATGCGTCGACTATTATCTTTCACTTTTACGGTATGAAAACTCCACATTTCTATATCCTTACCCTCTCTGTCAATTTCGCCATACTTATCTATATTATACGCACAGATTCTTTTCTCTGCAAGAAAAAAGAGGCTGCCAAGCAACCTCTTTTCGTAACCACCTTGGATGATATTCCCTTATGTAACACCCTCTCTTTTGTCACATAAGGAAATACCACTGCTACACGTAACAAGACCTTCACATAACTTCGAGCTCTGATGCTCACGTGTATATTACAACATCACACTCCGTATCCCTTCCCCCTGTACGAAGCTATGACGCTGATATGCAAAAATCAAGCAACAACCCAACTTGTTGCTACATGTATTAGTGTAGCACTTTTAAATATTTTTTCAACGGCAGAATAGACAAATTTTATCTCTGTTTTTAGTCATAATGACAGTTTTTTCGTCTAATTTCTTTATTTCCGTTTATTTTCATTCAGTTTCAATCACATTTTTATTGTGAGATTTATTAATTTCTCACGCAAAACGTGATAAATTTTTGACAACGGCAATCCAACCACGTTCAGGTAATCGCCTTCGATGCCCTGGATATACTTCGCGGCTCCGCTCTGGATACCATAGGCACCTGCCTTGTCCATACAGTCACCCGTAGCGACATAGTTGTCAATTTCTTCCTCCGTCATCGGATAAAATGTCACCTTCGTATGACAGTGGAAGGTATTTCCATGTATCTCTTCCTGCGTATCGGAATCTGTCCACAGAATACACACACCGGTGAATACATCATGCGTCCGCCCGGACAATCGTGCGAGCATCTGCTTCGCCTCATCCTCTGTCTTTGGTTTTCCAAGCACACATCCATCGACAGCAACGACAGTATCCGCACCGATCACCGTGATTTCTTCCACGGAATCTGCTGCCTGATTATCTGTCGTTGATTTTTCCATATTCTTACTGCAGTTTCTGCGGTACACATCTTCCGCTTTCACACGCGCCAGTTTTTCAACCAGCTCCTGCGGTGTCAGATTCTCCAATTCTTCCGGTGGAATCTGTTCCTCTGCCGAAGATACGCACACTTCATATTCATATCCACCCAGCGACAGAATCTCCTGTCTGCGTGGAGACTGTGATGCTAAAATGATGTTCTCCATTGGTTCTCCCCTTTAAATTTCATTATCAACAAGGCGTGCAGCAATTACAGAGCAAATTTAACAGGCACATATCCATGCACCAGTTATCGGAACGCACATCCGGCATTCCATATCCCATGCCACGCTGCACATACCAGTTGCTGCCACCCTGCATACGCTGCTTCATCTGTTTGTATTCCATGTTGTTCGGTTCCATCGCGATTGCACGATCGATATGTTCCATCGCTGTTGCCTGATTCCCTGCTCCTAAGTTCGCAGCCGCACTCAAATAATACCATCTGCCCGTCCGGTCGTCTATATCCTCCAGCGTGCGAAGTGCCTCTGTAAACATCCGGTTCATGATGAAATTCTGCGCAGCAGCAAGATGGGACTCATCCTGACTCATGCCACCGCCTTCATTTCTGGCACGACGGAATGCATCTGAACCAAATCCGCCAAATCCATCAAACCCGCCATAGCTGCTGCCACCATACGATGAACCTGTATTTCCATCCATAATGCTCTTATATGCCGCCTGCACTTCCTTGAATTTTTCTTCTGCCTGCGCTGCGTTTGGGTTGTTGATATTGGCATCCGGGTGGTATTTCCGGCTTAGATTTCGATATGCTTTTTTCACTTCTTCTTCCGAGGCGCCATGTGGAAGCCCCAGAACTTCATAAGGATCTTTCATGCTAATTCCTTTCTTTCTCCCATAATTGCGAAACAACCAATTCATAGTAAACGTATATTTCCATATCTATTCATTCTATATACAATGTATTGAAACTAAGAAGTTCTAAATATTCTGATTTACGTGCTCATATTTTACGCCACCGTCGTGCGGGTATTGCCCCCTCGCTTTGCTCGGCGGCAGATTGTCGGGCGCATCCTAAATATGAACTTCGTTCATATGCGCCCTCCGCTCGCCGTCCCTGGCTCACTGGCGACTTGTTTGAACATCGTGTTCAAACATGGCTGGTGTTCTTGCAGAATATTAAGAACTTCTAAGTCTCAAACATATCGTATATATTCATGAATAAATATGGAAATATACGATTTACCATTGAAACTTGTTTCGCAATTATTGTTTACCGTTTTCTGCGTCATTTTGTTTCGTCATAAACCTTACCCAGATCCCGGAATAGATAATGTTGCGGAGGATGGCTGTCTCCTCGACGATTGGCAGGCATTCATAGATTTTCGCCATATCGGTGGCGATCATCATGAGGATTTCCTTCACGTAATTGTCGAACTGCTCTTTCGACAACTCATGGTATAACTCCTTCAAGAGATTGAACCGGTTCTTCTCGATATCCTCCTGCACATCATCATATGCGTCGAGAATATAAATGAATTTGCCAAGCTGGTAACCGAGTCTCCGCAGTTCCTCCGACCAGTCAATCCCGCGTGTCGACTTATATGCAAGGATCTCTGCCATGATATCACCAAAGGTTCCGGCAAGCAAATCCAGGTTCGTCACATTCTTTCTCTCACAGGCAGATAATGTCCGCAGAGATTCCCGGATCTTCGCCAGCTTCTCCGGATAGACCTGACCGATCTTGCGCACACGCTTCCGTATAAAACTGCTGTAACAAAGTCTGGTAAATTTGCGGTCATCCTCCCAGTCATCAAGGCATTTGTAATAGGTCAGAATAAGATTCATATCCGCGATATACTGTATGACCTCATTCTCCAGATATTTTTTCTTCCCAACCGGATGCACCATGCACGTTGCTTCCTTCATCTTCGTATCCGGTTCATATAAAGCGGTCAGAAGCACCGCGGCAAACGTCGAATCATACGTAAGTGACATCTGTCCCATCGCACCGTCCGTATTTCGGAGTGCATGGCAGACGCCGCAATAATACATGCGATACCGCTCATAATCTTTGACTTTCATTTCCGGCTTGTTCACCGTCACATATCCAAACATCGTTCCACCTCCGAGTTAAACGGCTTTCTTATTTCTATTTTATACATTAGCTGTTCTTTATAAACCGTGCGCTACACTTCGGACAACGTATCTCGATCTTTCCTTTTCCCTTTGGGATACGAATTTTCTGCTTACACTCCGGGCAACGGTAGATGTGATGCGTCTTACGCATCGTCATGTGGTTTCTCTCTTTCCGTCCCCACATGCGTAGTTTATACGTCTTATTTAGGAACCATGTATTTTCATCCCGACGCTTGCCAATATTTCTGGAGAACACACGGAAATATGCAAATGCAAAGGTCACAAATGCAATCGTGCTGAGTATATTGCTTCTTACAAACATATCGATAAAAACCAAGATACACGCTGCCCACATCATACACATGGAAAGCTGATCCGTTCCATTTCTACCGCGCATAAAATCCATCAATTTCTGTCTCATAAACATCCTCCATAACTATATCCAATCCTGATATTCATTATTCTTCTTCAATTTTTCGAATTGTCAAGTATTTTAACACGCGGGCAGGCTCCGTCAATGGCTTTCACAGAGATTTCACAAAATAAAAAAATCCCTGATACATCTTGTATCAAGGATTTAAGAGAGGCGCGAGCCGGATTTGAACCGGCGGTGAAGGTGTTGCAGACCTCTGCCTTACCACTTGGCTATCACGCCATATATCATAAGAAGAACCCGCTTGCGGGAGATCTCTTATGATTAGTAAGTAGCTTTGCTACTTACAATATCAAACTCCCCGAGTAGGGCTCGAACCTACAACAACTCGGTTAACAGCCGAGTGCTCTACCATTGAGCTATCGAGGAATATATCGTTGCATTTAACTAAACGCAAAGTAGATTATATGAAATATTTCCAATCAAGTCAAGACTTATTTTCAATATTTTATCCGTAATCTACAAACGGAGATGGAGGGATTTGAACCCTCGCGCCGCGCGAACGACCTACACCCTTAGCAGGGGCGCCTCTTCAGCCACTTGAGTACATCTCCAATGCCTAAAAAACACATTTTACCAATCGGTGTTATTTAGTTCCGCGTCAACACGCTAAATTAGAATAACAAATATTGTACTAAATGTCAAGAGGTAATTATATACCCTTAGTATAATCCTATTTTTTATTATTTTATTCCAATAAATTATTCATACGAAAGAAGCGTATTCACGCCATCGTCACTTTCCATATAATGAACTGTGATTACATCACCTTCCTCAATCTTGATCAGGCTTTCATTTTCGGCAAAATTCTGTTTGTAGACAGAACGATCTTTCGCTGTGATATACACATATGTCTCATTCTCTACCGTGATGTACCGGATCTGTGTGACTGTAATCTTCTTACTCAACGTATCTTCGCTGACATCATTTCCACTTGTTGCAATGCTGTTTTCGGCAAGCAGCTTTCGGTAACTTGCAAGTGCTTCCTTCTGTGTCGCGCCAGTTGCCACGATGCTGTATTTTTCCACATTGACAAGTGCATACATCTTCACAAGTCCTGCATTATCTTTGAGTACCATGATATAGGTTGGTACATTCCCGATGTTGATCAGAGATGGGAATGATGACGTGTACCCGAGGTTTTGTACCTGTCCTTCCGCAGAGGACATCGCGGAATGTTCTTCCGCACCTGCAATTGCAAAATATTTACTCTCTGCAGTTCTTGAATTCATCAACACAAATCCGATGTTCGACTGGTCGCCATTGACGGATGTCACACCTGTGTATACCCACACATCGCCATCCATCACCTTGTAACCATAATCATCGGTCGTCACCTTGCAGCCTTTGTTTCCAATCTTGCTGTTAATGAATCCACCTGACAGCATACCATACCAGTTATACCGGTCACATAAGAGATCACCATCATACACGCGATCTACCCAGTTTGGAATATCACCCAGATCCATATATTCACAATCACCGCTGCATGGATCACAGAGCACGATTCCCTTTACGTCCTTCGCTCCAAATAACCCTGCATTCGGCTTTAATACCGGACAGATATAATATGGATTTCCTTCGTTATCGAGTTCAAAATAATATCCGTTGAAATCATACGTCGGATAAGAAAGCTGCACATGCCGCTGCAAATTCTTACCAAAATATGCTGATGAAGAATACTGAATCGGCTTTTCAATCTTCACATAATCTGCCTCATTTTTGACCGGATCAACGAGCACGTATCCCGGAATTCCGGCATCTTTATTATTCAGATATTTGATAAATCCCGCATATTCTAGCGGTGCAACCTTCATCGGCACACCATTATAATCAATTGTGCTGTATGTCTCGCTCACCTGATACTGGCTGACAACGTCAAACAGGGAACCAATCGCACGATCACCGATGATTCTTGCACTGTCCGTATCCATTAGTGCTATGTTGTTGATATTCTCACTTTCCGGTACATCCGTTGCAAAATCACCATCCTCAACCTTGATGATTCCTGCATATTTCGATGCACGCAACAATTTGGAAGATGCCAGCCCACCAATGATCAATCCTACAATCAACACAAGGATTGTTGTAAATGAAACCATTACCACCTTTGTCGAACCAACGGCTTCTTTGATATTGCCTTTTTTAGTAATGCGTGTTCCCTTGAAATCAAAGGAGCAAAATCCGATTGCCGCAAGCGTAAGTATTACCCATGTCCAGAATCCAGAGGTATGTACATTGATTGCCGGTGTCAGGAAATAATAAAACAACACTTCCACAACGAGCAGCAACCCATACAGAAGAATGTTTGATCTGCGGATAGCAAATCCTGGTTTTCCATTTTTCTGCTGTTTCTTCCTGCGCTCCTTTTCCATATCTACATCATATTCGACTTTAACCTTGTTTTTTGCCATATTAACACCTGCCTTTTTCATTATATTTGTTACATACTGTTAGTCAGAAAGATGGTCAAATGACCATCTTCCTGACCAAGTCTATGAATAATATTTCTGATTTTTACTTTTAGGTTTATCTGGTTCTGTCCTTTTTAACTCTCCTATTTTAAGCATTCTATCCAGATAGTGCCTTCTAAAATAAGATCGTTCCAGATTAAATTCTTTCAGAATTTCACTTGCTGATTTTGGTATTCTGCAAAATTCAATAATTTTGTTTTTCATATCTTGGTCACTATCTTGGTCATTATGACCAAGATAATCGTAATTATCCAATAGTTTCAAATACCTATCACAAGCCTGACACAACACCATAATTCCAGACTCATTAATATCATATTCCGGCAATGGTCCATCATAAAGTGCACAACCTTCTTTAATCTTTTCAAAGCCTCTTCCCCAAGCCTCAATCATTCCGCTTTTAAAAAATACATTTGCTAAATTCGGATTATATGGTTTGGAAGAATGCTTCATAAACAACTTGTCCGTTGTATCCAAATTAGGAGGCATTTCACCATCATTCCAAACATATATCTTATCCTCATAAACACTAATTTGAATAGGATTACAACTGCTATAGTCTTTATGAACAATTGCATTTAAAAGAATCTCTCGAAATGCATCTTTATGAAACATAAACTGTTCAATCCTCTGAATACCTTCATAAGCAATACGTGCTTTCATATATTTCGTGTACACTAAATCTATGGTTTTATCCACTTGCTCAAGCAATGGACCATGCACTTCATCCTGATATTTCAAATCGGAATCCGATTTTCCAAAGAAACCAATTTTAACATAGGCTCCTGTAACCCATTTTTCTGGATCATTATAAAATGCTAACATAGCTGCCCTTATTAAATATCCATTTTCATCTATCAGATGCAAATTATCCATAAGCACTTCATCAGACACATTTACATCTTCCTGAGTCAATCTGCCACGTCTAACCGACTTTTCCTTAAATAACTGTATTGCATCCTGTTTCAAATCTGTTACCGAAAGTTTAGGCAATGGTACTCCATCCCACGTTCTTCCTTGTGTTTTTAACAATGTCCTTTCTAATTCCTTTCCAGTAATCTCACGCATAGTACTACCAGAACGATAATAATATTTTCCTCGAAAACTGATTAATGAGGGATATTTATCAACAATTATTTCCAAATATTCTAAGCCATCTTTATACAATAAATTTACATCCGCAATAATTCCCATTGTATCTGTAATTTTGCTTGGAATCAGTTCTAACAATTCTTTCGCATTATCAATTCCAATAACATTACCATCATCATCCGTTCCGATATATATTGTTCCACCATATGCATTTGCATATCCGCAAATCCACTTCAAATATTCATCACGCCATGCCTGTTTCCATTCTACCGACTGATGTTCTTTTTCTTTCATCTACTACCCCAACTTTCATATTCATATTTTTAATTATGCTCCTTCAGATAATCTGCAACCGCCGTCTCATACAGATTGTGTCCCTCGCTGTCGATCACGACGATTACCGGAAGATTCTCCACGCGCATCTTACGGATTGCCTCGGTTCCAAGGTCATCATAAGCGATTACCTCGGACTCCTTGATACATTTGGATAAAAGTGCACCCGCTCCGCCGACGGCTGCCATATATACGGCTTTTTCCTTCACGATTGCATCAATGACTGCCTGACTGCGCTTGCCTTTTCCAATCATGCCCTTCAACCCTTTTGAAAGCAGAAGCGGTGTATATTTATCCATACGACTGCTTGTTGTAGGTCCGGCAGAACCGATGACCTGTCCCGGCTTCGCCGGTGTCGGTCCGAGATAATAGATTGTATTTCCTGTAATATCCAGTGGCAGAATCTGATCCTCATACAGCTTTGCTCCGCTATACTCTACTTCCGGATGTTTCTCCTGCTCCACGCAGATAGCATCATACATCCGCTTGTGTGCAGCATCTCTGGCACTGTAAATCGTGCCGGTCAGATAGATATAATCTCCTGCATGAAGCTCCTTTAATTCCTCTTCGCTAAATGGTACTGCAATATGTCGTTCCATTCTCTAATCCTCCACTATTTTTTACTTCGTCAATATATATCCTTTTATGTGCATCCAATTTATCATGGTCTGCTCATCATCGATTTCAAAACTGATATACGTTATAATCAGTTTTTCTGTATCACTGATTTGAATTTCGTAGACTTTATCTTTTTCATCTACAACCTGATTTTCATTTTTATCTTCCAAGTCCTTATAATACGAAATGCAGGAAGTAAGATCTACACCCTCATATACATTGTCTCCGGCTATGATTGTTTTGCTCTCATATTCTTGAACAGAACTTTCATCCCCATAATTTTCATCTACCTCATAGATTTTTTCATAACCACGGATGTTCAATCCACCCTCTTCCATCGGATCTGCATAAAAATACACGGATTTCCATTGATCTTCACTGTCCCGGTCATACAGCATGTTATGTAATTCATCCTGCTCCGCTTCCGTAAGATTGGTCTTTATGTATCGTCTGCCATACGCATTTCCACGCAAATAATCATATGCTTCCGCAGCCACTTCCTTATCCAATGTCCGATTCTTAACTAACCGGCTTTTCTGTGACTGATACGACAGATATTGCGCATTTCCAAATGGAAGCAGAAGTCCGACAAATAAAAATCCAACTAAGACTAGAATCAGATTTTCATAGTGCCAGTTTATTTGTTTTTTCGTCTGATTTATTTCATTTGCATGTTCTGTTCCTGTATCACCGGTATCTGCCTGATTATTATATGTTTTTTTCCTGCCTGCAAGTCTTGCATACCTTGCATAGATTTTCTCCCACAGAATATAGATGACCTGTAGCAAGATAAACATCCACGCCGCATATCGCTGCTCCGTCAGTCCATATGCTTTGACACGCACTGACATAGAATAGATTTCAAGCAGGATAAACGGTGCATAGATATATTTCGTAATATGGATCAGTTTCTTATAACGTGAAGAATTCTCCTCCACGAACCCGGATGCCATCATCCAGATTGGCATACCAATTGCAAAAAGACTTGCACAGATACTGAAGATTTCGTTGCTCGGAACCTCCTGCGTCACGAAGATTTTTACCACATAGAGATAGATTACGAACATCGCAATCCATACGCATGGAAGTAGCACATACGATACAAATTTCTTCGTAAATGCCGCGTTATCTTCGCTTGTGTCCGAGACAGCAAGCAGGCAGGTTGGAAAATACGCAAGTGCACTCAGCATTAACTGGATATTCAACTCCACTCTGAACGTATCTATATCCACAAGCAATGCATCAATAATTTCAAGAATCAGGATAACCGCAATATTTAACACAAGATAGACACCAACTGCCCGGAGCAATGCGAATATAATCCGTCCGATACAATGTGGCAGATCCAGTTGTTGCTGCCGGAGCAATACATAAATTGCAAGAAGCACGGTACACGCAATGTAAAAATACAAGATACTTTCAAATATCAGATTCGGTATATCCGCTTTCTGTGCTTTAAGAATCTCTGACAAATTCTCAAATACGATTGCAATCACAAACGTTACGCCATAGCCAATCAGCCATTTCCGTTTGTTTTTCTGTGCTTCTTCTGCTGTTTTCTTCCACAGACTCTCAACCAGAAAATTCCCGGCAAGCCAGATAGAACACACAGTCACGATAGATTCTATGTCAAACCCTTTTTTCTGATTTGCTATGATACTCACAACCGCTATGATAAACACACAGAAAATACTCGCAACATAACGTATGTATATCTGCTTGAATTTCGCCATATTCTGGTTGATATAATTTGAAACCTTTCCCAAGTACATATCTCCTTTCTTTCGGGCACGCATGATTCTCGTTTATAACTTACACATGCATCCATCCAATCTCCTGTACATCTTACTCTATCATTTCTTCCATATTATTTATATTTCTACAACACAACTGTCTTGTGACGATTGACATGACAGCACATATTGACTGCAAGCGGCATACCTGCGATATGCGTTGCGTAGGTTTCAATATTGACGGCGAGCGCCGTTGTCTTTCCTCCAAGTCCTCCAGGACCGATACCAGTCTTATTCACAAGCTCCAATATCTCATCTTCAAGCTTCGCAATATGTGCCTTCTCCGAGTGTGAACCTGCCGGTCTCGTGAGTGCTTTCTTCGCAAGCTTTGCCGCAAGCTCAAAATCACCGCCAAGTCCGACACCGACTACCATCGGCGGACAGGCATTTGGTCCGGCATCCTTCACTGCTGCAAGCACAGACTGGCGGATTCCTTCTTCTCCGTCTGCCGGCTTCAGCATATAGACCTTACTCATATTCTCACTTCCAAAGCCCTTCGGTGCAATCGTGATTTCCAGCTGATCTCCCGGTACAATATCATAATGGATGATTGCCGGTGTATTATCTCCGGTATTTTCACGCTGCAACGGATCTTTTACGACAGATTTTCGCAGATATCCTTCCGTATATCCTCTTCTCACACCTTCGTTGATGGCATCTGTGAGATTCATTCCTTCAATGTGCAGATTCTGTCCAACATTCACGAAGAACACTGCCATTCCTGTATCCTGACAGATTGGTGTCTGATCTTCTCCGGCAATCTCCATATTCTCGATCAACTGATTCAAGATCTGCTTGCCGAGCGTGCTGTCTTCCTCTTTTGCCGCCTGACGTATCTTTCCATCCATATCATCTGCCAGATACAGATTAGCCGAGATACACATTTCTTTCACTGCTTCAATGATTTTGTCTGTGTGTAATGTTCGCATGGTTTACTCCTTTACAACTGATGAAATATACTTTTCAACTTCTGATACAAATATTTTCGCATTTTCTAATTGCTTTAAGCTGCCTTCCATAAAACAATACCCTCCTTTTGCACATTCTTATAAAAAGGAAGGATATGTCCCCACTTCTCTAAATTACTTTTTTCGATATCTATAATTGAAAATACCTTATCATACTTCAAATTCATGTCTGCTGACCATCTCATAAATTTATCTCTTGTGTCATCATCCATATTATTTTTTATTACGATTGCTATATCAATATCACTCTCTGGGGTATTTTCATTTCTTGCTACAGATCCATATAAAATAATCGTAAGTATATTATCTGAAAAAATGTCTAACAATCCTGTTATTATTTCATTTTTCATTAAATCCGTCATTCATACCACCCCTTTTTCATAAATATAAATAATTATATCCTAATTTTGTTATGCTCACAACCAGTTATTCTATGCTAATCATAATCATCCGCATAGCGGGTGATTATGATTTCGCACTCTTCGCGAGTTCAACAGGGGCACGATTCCAAAATATAATAAAAAAGCCACTACATAATTTCTCATATAGCAGCTTTTTCCTAATCATCTAAATAATCGTCTTTATCCTTCATAACAATTCCGCTTTTTTGTCTGTGTATATTGTTTGCATATTTTACTCATTATTAACATAACTCTTGATTTGAATTAATGTCTGTTTTAATATTTGTATCTATCATATACAGATATTCCGTTCTTTTTTCAATTCCTTGCCCTGTATTATTTATTGTTTGTGCATAATTTTTTATCATATTAGAAAAATCAAAAAAATATTCTTCTGCTAAATCAACACCAACAGAAACTACATCTGAACTACATACTGGAGTTATGCAAAATATATCCTGGGACATTTCCTTCAATGTTTCACTAATATTCATAGCCTCATTATAATCCCACTCAAATTTACTACTCATTATTTTTTTCTTCTCCTTTTTCCAAATCGCGTTTTTGCCATTCCTACCGGCCCAACGCCTAATAACTGAAACATAAATGGCACACAGCAACATGTTTGAAAATCTAATCAATAAAATATTGGGAGTTGAGCGGGAGCCTATGCCCAATCGTCAGGAAACTGTTACCGCACCTGATGTCACCGAAAAAGCAGTATCATCCAAACCTATCCCTGAAAAATACCAAAGAGACATAGAAGCGCTCCGACAGAAATATGGAGACGCTTTTAAAACCGGTCTCTGCATCAATCTGACCCTACAAGAGGCTTTATCAATCATACATAGAGAAAGAAAACGGATTGACGCCTATTCCGGCCTTGTCTCTTATCTGAAAAGGGAATTGGGCATAACATTAACAATCACATCACAGAAAACTAAACCTAAATCATTATGAAAAACTATTTTATAGCAAACGGAGAAGTGCTCAATACAAACATGAGCATTGAAGAAATGGAATCACGGGTACAGGAATCATTGGACGAGAACACTTCCGGGATGGCACAGTTCAGGATCAAGGAGATCAGCGAGAAGGAGGTCAGAATGTTCTTTGTCAGGGACTTCAACTATGATCCCGACAAACCGATCATTTTTGATGCGGACATGGCCTTGATAACCGGGGTGGGAATAGGCGCATTCCAGCCACAACAAGTTGGAGGATACCCGATGATTTATCCCTTGAGTTTTGCCGGGAAGAATTTCTATACTGGCATCACAAGCTTCATCAGGTTCTATAAATTCCAGCTGTTTGAAGAGACGGGGCAGACAGTGGAGCATATAGGCCTGAGATGCTATTCGGACAGGATCTTAATGCAGATAATATTCTAAAGCTACGAAAGATAGAATTAGGCAAAAAGGTGTATTCCACTGACCTTATAGATCGTGGTTATGGTACCGGTGGCGTTGATTTCCTGAAAGCCACCGAAAACCCTTATGGAGCTATCATTACCAATCCACCTTATAAGATAGCCCTGAAATTTATAGAGAAAGCCTTGGATATATCTGACGAAGGAACAAAGATAGCCATGTTCCTGAAGCTGACATTCCTGGAGGGAAA
>ERZ1026945.102-NODE-102-length-41849-cov-11.659903_pt1 | contig 41849 bp, 32 predicted proteins | sample MGYA00519304_ERZ1026945 | MGnify/ENA primary metagenome ERZ1026945 (study PRJEB26926, sample SAMN06164619) | human gut metagenome | biome: ENVO:00009003; feature: ENVO:2100002; material: ENVO:00002003 | host: Homo sapiens | place: USA | collected 2012 ...
GTTTCCGTAAATAATAAAAATATTCGCAACGAAGGCGCACGCCCTCGCCCGTTTTAGTTAGTGGGAACTGCGCTCGAGCCTGTCCCTTACCGCAAGCCATTCATCGACTTCGGGCGGACGCTGACAATACATACGCTCGCTCGAAACCTTGTCGAGAGCGCGTAAAAGCGCAAAAACATTCCGCTGCACTTCCGCGGGCGAACCATCTTCGCTCAACCAGTAGTGGTTTTCGAGGGGGTTCTCAGGTCGCGCCAAAAAAATTACATCGCCCGCAAAGTTCGGCGGAAGCTCCGAAACATCGTCAAAAAGCGAGAGCGGACGCGTCGGACTGTAATGGCTTTTGAGCATTCCGGGGGCTTGCGGGTGCGCTTCATTGACCTTGGGATTGCGGACAACCTCCTCGCCCAAAACGGCTTCAATCTCGTTGACGGGAACGGGGCCGGGGCGCAAAAGCTTCTTGGGCGAGGCGGTCATCAACACAATCGTCGATTCCACCCCGCATTCACACGCGCCGCCGTCGAGAACGAAGTCGATTTTGTCGCCGAGTTGCTCAACGACGTGCTCGGCAGTCGTAGGGCTGACATAGCCGAACGGATTCGCACTCGGGGCGGCAATCGGCACCCCCGCACACTTGATAAGCTCGCGCATCATTTTGTGCGACGGCATTCTGACGGCGACAGTGTCCATACCCGCCGTTACAATGTCGGGCACACAGCCGCGGCGCGGCAAAATCATCGTAAGCGGCCCGGGCCAGAACGCTGCGGCAAGCGCGCGGGCGGCGTCAGAAAACACTGCAACACGCTCGGCCATAGCCATATCGCAAACGTGGACAATGAGCGGGTCGATGAACGGACGCGACTTCGCCCGAAAAATCCTACGCACCGCGTCGGGATTGAGCGCGTTCGCGGCAAGCCCGTAGACAGTCTCGGTGGGGACTCCGCCGATGCCGCCTCCGGAAATAAAACGAGCCGCCCCAAGAACATCTTGCGACGGCCGTAAAGTGCGGGAATTGTCCATTCTGCCGCTTATTTCATCAAGAGCATGTTGCGCGCGTGCTTGATAGTCTTTTTGACGTGGCGCTGCTCTTTCGACGACAAGCCCGTGAACTTGCGGGGCAAGATTTTACCCGTTTCCGTGACATAGCGGTTCATCGAATCGGCGTCGATGAAAGACAATTCCATTACGTTCTTCTTTTTTGATTCTTTTGTTTCTTCTGCCATATTTGTTTTCAGTTTTATAAATTGAAATTCCGAGTTTTCCGGCCCGATTGCGCCGCAAATAAACGGCACAATAAATCGGATTTAAGGCGTCAATACTGCCTTATGAAAAAATCAATGCAAGCATTTTTTTTCAAAATCGCCGTTTTTTGAATTTTTCGAAAGACAGCACCGACACCGACAAACACACACTTCGCCTATTTTTTCGCGCCGCTTGCGACTTCCGCGCCCTTCAAAACAAATCCGTATTCGGAGTTGAATTCGGGGTTCGACGCCGATTTCACGACAATCGCAAACCTGTCGCCCCTGATTTCGGGAAGCTTGATTTTCGTCGAGACAATCTTGACATTGCGGTTCTCGGCGGTCGTCTTGCCCGCAAATTCGCCAACAAGCGTTTCCTTTCCGTCGGCCTTTATGAAAAGCAACACCTTGCCCGAGGCGACTTTCGCAAACGTGTCGTTCAAAAGCCAAATGTCGACGGGAATTTCCGCGCCGCGCTCCCAGTCGAAAGACAACACCTTCGCGCTGAGCATAACGGGGCGGCACGACTCCTTCACCGCAAAGAACGCGGGTTTTGGCGTTGCGGGATACTCGACAAGCGCATTGCCCGCGGCGGCTGGCCAGGCTTCGTTGTAGTCCCAGTTTACCGCCATTGAACAGTGCGGCTTTTGGCGGCGGGCTTCCTCGAACAACGCCTTGTAGCCCTGCGCCTGCATAAACTGACTCTTTTCAATCAGGTCTTCAAGCGACTTCGCCTTGCCGCAGAATTTCTCGACAATCGAGGCTCTCAGCCAGCCGTATTTGTCGAACACCATAAACGCGTGGTGCGCTTCCCAACTGGGCGTGTGCTCTATCGGCCAAAGTTCCTTTTCGGGAATGCAGCTTTTGAGCGCGGCAAGCGAGGCTATCCCATTCACGCCGAATTCCGTATACGCAACCATATCGCATTTCGAGAAGATTTTGAACGCGTCGCCCCCTCTGTGGACAAAGAAATATTGCCCGTGCCCCACCCCGTTGAGCGGAGACGTATACATAAACGGCGTCCCGCCGTCAAGCTCCAAACAGACCGCATTCAGCATTCTAAGCGGAATCGATTGCGGCGACATTCTCGACCACGAGCAGAAAAGCTCGTTGCCCCCGCCCCAAATCGCAATGCACGGATTTTTGCGGATTCGCTTTACAATCGCCTCAGCCTCGGATTTCAGAACCGACACATAAGACGGGTCGTCGGGATAATAGTTGCACGCCAGCGGAAATTCCTGCCAGACCAAAATGCCGTATTCGTTGCAGAGGTCGAAAAAGCTGTCCTTGTTTACAATAGCCCCGCCCCAAATGCGGAAAATGTTGAAGTGCGCGTCTTTGGCAAACTTCACAAGCGGCTCGTAGCGGGCGCGGTCAAGCTCCGAAAAGAAAACTTCGGGGTTCGCCCAGTTCGAGCCTTTCGCGAAAATCCGCTTGCCGTTAAGCTCAATCTGCATCGGAGCTTCGGCGCATTGGTTGACGGGGAACGCCTGAGGCTTCTCCCACGCCCCCTCATTCATAACAAGACGAACGCGGCGGAACCCGACCTTCTCCGAGCGCGTTTCGAGCTTTTTGCCTTCGGGCGAAAGCAACGTCAGCTTGAACGTGTAGAGATAGGGCTTGCCGTGGTCGTGGGTCCACCAAAGCTCGGGGTTCATAAACGCGCCTTCGTCAATCGAAACACTGTCGGCGTCGATTGCCCCGCTCTGCTGAACGGCGCATTTGCCGTCCATATCGAGCAGCTCCCAAAAATACGTGCAGCCCTTGATGTTTTCGCCTTCAAGTTCGAGCGTGAGATTCGCGCTTTTGAGGTCGTCGCCCATTTTGTATAAAAGCGCGCTGTATGTCAAATTCGAGGCATTGCGCACTTCGAGATTGAGGTCGTCCCAAACGCCCGAGGGAATCAGACGCGGGTGCCAGTCCCAACCGTAGCTGACCGCGGGCTTTGCCGATTTCGAGGCGTTTGTCCTATACGAGTGAAACCCGAATTTTTTTTCGGGGAACGCCTTCGGCACGGGATTTATGCGGATTTCCAAGACATTGCCCGATGCTTTGAGCTGGTCGGTGATGTCCAGCTGAAACCCCTTGAACATACCCTCATACGCATGGATTTTCTGGCCATTAAGCAAAACCGCATACTTGTAGTCAATGCCCTTGCCGTTTAAAACAAGACGCTGACCGCGCGAAAGCAGAGGCTTGTCGAAAACCGTCCTGTATGTGAAGAACACGTCTTCCGTCCAGCGGAATTGGTCGGCATTCGTGCCGAAACGGTAGTCGGGATAGTTTTTCGCCTTCGCTATGTCGAGCTGCGCCGACCCCGGGACAGTCGCGGGTATGAATTCGTCACACTTTCCGTCCGCCGATTTCGACCACCCCAAACGCCAGTCGAGAGCGATTTTGTCGCCCACCGACACGCGCTCCGATTTCGAGTTCGCCGCAAACCTGTCGGGATTGCACCCGCACAATGCCGCCGCGACGGCAACCATTGCTATAATCTTCTTCATATAATATACAGTTTTTATTTTGATTGTTTTTCGAAATTTTTGTTCGCACAAGAATCAGCCTTTTCGCCTTTTGGCAAGCTCGTTGAGCGCGAAAACATACGCCCCCACCGACACCGCATTGCTCGTTCCGAGTTTCGAAACACAAATGCCCACGCGCTTCTCGAAATTCGAAACCACAACCCTGTCCGAACCCAAAACGCGGACATTCTTCATTCCGCCTTCGGCAAACGCCGCCAGCCCCGACTCCGATTCGAGATTGAAAACCTTCTGCACAATGCGCGGAAACCTTTTGCCCTCTCCATTGCGGACAAACCCGCCCATTCGCGCCACAAGCGCGTCCATAAAAAGCCCGTGCCCGTATGAAAGCCCTCCGCCTATGACAATCGGACAGTCTACAATGCAGACTATCTCCGCGAGAACGTCGCCGAGATTTTCGCCCATAATTTCATAGGCTCTCCGCGCCGCCGCAACATCGCCCGACATCTTGCCAAGCGCGATGTCTTCAATGTCCTTGGGCGAGTATTTTTTGTAGTCGCCAATACCCGCAAGCTTCGCGTAGTTCTTCTGAACCGCGCGTATGCAGGCAGTCTCTTCGGCAAAACTTCCGGGATTGGACTTGTTCGCCATAAGCCAGATTTCGGCGGCATTCGAGTTGTCGCCCGTGTAGAGACGCCCGTCGACAACAAACCCGCCGCCAAGCCCCGTTCCGAGCGTTATGCCGAAAAGATTCCGATACCGCTTCGGGTTGCCCGCCGCCTCCAAATGCGAGTTTATCCAGACAAGAGCCCCCGCCATAGCCTCGCCATACGCAAAAAGGTCGCCGTCGTTGTTGATAAATACGGGCACACCGAATTCGTCCGAAAGAATGTCGCCGAGCGCAACGCCGTCGGCAAACGCTGGAATGTTGCCTATGTTGAAAATCACGCCGCGCGTGTAGTCGGCGGGGCCGGGGAACGCAAAACTTATCGCCGCGGGCTTCTCGCCGAGCTTTCGGGCAAGCATTTTAAAGCCGCGCTTTATGTTGCCCACACTCTTTTCGAGACTGCCCGATTCCGACGGCAGCGTTATCGATTCGCCCAATTTTTTGCCCCCGCGCACTGCGGCAAATACATAGTTTGTCCCGCCCGCGTCGAGCGTGAAAACGGTTCTGGTATCGTTTTGATAGTCCATTAACGTGTGTCTTATTTCAAAGTTGTAAGCAGAAGCTCGCAGCCGCCGACCGCAGTAAATACCGCATTTTCGCCCGCGGGAACTAGGACGTTTTCCGAAACCGAAACCGCATTGTTTTCGGCGTCCGCAAGCCCCCCCGAAACAATCCCCAAAAGCTTCGCCTTCGACGCCGCAAGCCTAAACTCCTCCCCGTCCGAAAGCTTCATATGCTCAATCGTAAATCTGGGCGCGTCGCAAATTATGCGCGGCTCACAGTCCCGAGCCGTGCTGATTAACTCGGGCTTCGCCGACAAATCAATGCTCATAGCCGATTCCCTTATGTGGAGTTCGCGCGGCTTGCCGTCAATCCCGAGCCTGTCCCAGTCATAAAGCCGATACGTCGTGTCTGAATTTTCCTGAATTTCGAGAATCAAATTCCCCGCGCCGATTGCGTGCACACACCCGCTTTCGATGTAAACCGAGTCGCCCGCGGAAACCGAAATTTCATTGAGATGCCCGCGAAGCCAGTCGGGGTTCGCAATCGTTTTTTCGTCAACCGCCACGACACCGCCTTTAAACCCCGCAATCAACTTCGCCCCGCAGTCGGCTTGCGCAACGAACCAGTTTTCATTCTTGCGCTCCGAACCGAGCGCAGCGGCGGCATTGCCGCTCGGGTGAACCTGAATGCTCAGCGCGTAAGCGGCATCAATCCATTTTACAAGCACGGGAAAACGCGACCCGGCAACATACCCTTCACCCATGATGTAGCGAGGCTCGGCGGCAATTATCTGTGCAAGCGTCATAGAGTCGAACCGCCCGCCGATTGCCACCGATTCCGCTTCTGGACGGTCTGAAATCTCCCAACTTTCGCCGATTGATTCCCCCATGTCGCCCACATCGCGCCCGAAAAAATCGCGGAGTTTGCTTCCGCCCCAAACCTTGCCGAAGTAAAACGGTTTAAATCTGATAAAATTCATAGTTCAAGGGCTACCATACATTCACCCGCAAATCAACAGAAATTTATCGATACACCCCACCCGCCACTTTTCGAGCCCACCCATATCCCCTCCATCATACCCCTTCATTCCTAAACACAATACTACTCCGCCTTCCTCAACACCACATTCCCTCAATACACTGCCCCCACACACAACACCACACTAAAAATGCAATAATAAAGAAAATTTTTGCCGAAAAAGAAAAAAAAGCTTGCATCGAGCGAAAAAATCGCCACAGTGGTGAGCTTATTAAAACAAACGGTGTTGCGCCTGTAGCTCAATTGGATAGAGCGTCTGACTACGGATCAGAAGGTTGGGAGTTCGACTCTCTCCAGGCGCGCCACCGTTTTTTTGTGCCTGAATAAAGCGCAACCACTCTACGGAACCAAATTCTTCCGCCTCCCGTGGAAAGCGCGGCCACCGATGCGGAAAAACCCGCAAAAACCATTTGCCCCCGTGTCGGACCGCGCAATTAATAAAAACTTGAAAAAAGCGAACCCTCCCACTAACATTTCTCCATTAAGGTTGATTAAAAATAACTTTCAACGAAACGGAGAATTATGCATACAAAAGAAACTGTTTGGGGATTCGACATCGGCAAGGGCTCGCTCGGCGAAGCCGTGAGGGTCGGAAACGAATTTAAACACGTCCTATCGATGGAAATCGACGCAGATTTTGCCGAAATCAAAACGGCGGCGGCAACTCGGAGGGCTTGGCGCACTCGCGAGGCGCACAAGGCGCGCGAGATGTGGCTTGAAAAATGCCTGTCCGATGCGGACATCGAAATTCTCGGGCGGCGCAAAGTCGACGTCGTCGACGGGACTTGGAAGCTCGTTTCGCGCGGAGACGGACGGCTCGAACGAGAATTCCCCGCCGACGGAGAAAACGTCTGCTACAATTCAATCGCGCTCAGATGCAAACTTCTGCTCGGCGAAAAACTCGAAAGCTGGCAGGTTTTCAAGGCCTTGAATTCGGCGATACAAAACCGAGGCTACGACGCGCAAATTCCGTGGGGCGACGAAGACGGCAAGTCGTCCGAAACAAAACGCTCGGGAAAGTCCGACTCCGCAAAAAAATCGGGCGAAGACGAATCATACGCCGAACGACTCGCCCTCTTCGAACGCGAGTTCGACAAACTTCTTGCGGAAGTCGAAAACCGCGAGAAATACGACTTTCCCTGCTTTTTCAAAGCCGCAAAAATGGGCTTGTGGTCGCCCGAAAATCCCGACAAAGTCGGAATCCGAATCGACAACACCGCCGAAAAGGCAAAGGGCTACGTCGTCCCGCGCAACGCCGTGATTGCGGAGTTCCGCGCCCTTGTAAACGCCGCGGCAAAACAGTATCCGAAACTCAAAGGCAAGGCGGATTTCATCATGTTCGGCAAGGCAGAAGAGGCATACGCCTCGTATAAACCCGAACTTCGGCGCAAGTTCGGACTCAGACGGGGGGCGGATTCCGATTGGACCGCGCTCGGACAAAAAACGCCGCGCTTCGACAATCGAATTATTGGCAAATGCAAACTGATTCCGCGCCTTAACGTGTGCAAAATCAAGCCCCTCAAAGAGTGTAAAACCGAAGACGACTTTCTGCCGCACACAATAACCCTCGCGCTAAAACTGCTTAATTTGCGGTTTTTCAGGGGCGCGGGAATCGATTCGCTTTCCTTCGACGAATTTTTGCGCGCATTCGAACTCGCCCGCCAAAACAAATTCTCGCTAAACAAAACGAATCTGAAAAAATTCTTCAAAACAATCGGCGCGGAAATTATGGACGAAAACCAGTCGAGCGTGGAACAGCCCCGCGAGGGCGGCCGCGCGTCGTATTCGCGCCCCGCAATGCGCCTGTTGCGCGACCTGATTTTTTCGGGCAAAAGCCCCGCCGAATTCTACGCCTCGCGAATCTGCAAAATCGAAAACACCGACAAAAACAGGGGGCTTGTCGCCGAAGACTTGGCGTTCATAAAACTCATGGAAGACATTCCGTGGAACGGAATCTTCGTCCCCGACGTCGACACGTTCAACTTCGCAAACATCCGCGAAAGCGAACGCGCCGACAAAATAAACAAACTCATCGGCTCGCAAAACGACCCCATCGTGCGCCACCGCCTCGCGTTCTTCTACGAGCGAATCAAACTGCTCGAATCCAAATTCGGCGCGCCCGATAAAATCGTGCTCGAATTCGTGCGCGACGATTTCCTCGGCAGCAAAGCCAAAAAGGAAATGTCGCAGGGCATAAAAAAGCGGTTCGAAGAAAAGAAAAAACTCGCCGAAGAGCTCGATTCGCAGCGCACGGAATTCGGGAATAAATACGCGTCGAAAAAAATGCTGCTGAAATTCGAGCTGTATAAAAAACAGCGCGGCAGATGCGTCTATACCGACAACGCCCTGCCGCTTTCCGAACTTGAAAATCTGGAAGTAGAACACATTTTCCCGCGCAGCAGAGGCGGCGCGGACGCGATGTACAACTACGTTCTGACCGACGAAAACACGAACAAACAAAAGGGCGACAGAACGCCGTTCGAGTGGCTTTCCTCCGACAAAACAAAATGGGAAAGCTATTGCGACCGCGTCCGCAGCCTGACGCAGTCGCTCGGGGCGAAACGCTGCAAACTGCTCGTTTCGCCGAATGCCGAAGAACTCATGCAAAAATACACAGCCCTCGCCGAAACCGCGTGGATTTCGAAACTCGCGCAGAAAATCTGCTGCATTCATTTCGGCTTCCAGTTCGGAGGCCTCAAAGGCGAGAAAAAAGTCTGGACCGTCTCGGGCAACACCACGGCAATGATTCGCGGCCGCTACGGACTCAACCGGCTTCTTCATAACGAAGAAATATCGGAAGACTTGCCTCTCTTGGACAGAATCGTCAAGGAGAAGAATTTCGAAGAAAAGAACCGCGACAACAAAAAGCACCACGCTTTGGACGCAATGTGCATCTGCTTTGCGCCGACATCAAACGCCCAAAAAGCCCTGTCGCGCAAAAATATCCTGCCCGAAGAAATCGCGAAAAATCCCGAAAGCGACGACGCCCGAAATTTCTTTGCCAAATATCTCGCGGAAGTCGTCCCGACAAAAGTCGCAATCAAAAAGCCCGAGCTCGAACAAACCATATATTCCAAACGCGTAATCGGCGGCAGGCAAACAATCGTAAAAAAATGCAACGTCCGCGATTTGGCATACAAGGGACAAAACCCGAAATACGATTTCGACACATTGACCAAGCGCATAAAGGACATCATAAATCCCGTTTCAAAACGCGTGATTGAAGATTTCGCAAAAACCGAACCGACCGAACCCGAGTGGGAGGATTGGTGCAAATACGAAGCCGCAATCCCCTCCAAAAACGGCTCTCCCACCCGCCTACTGCGCGTGCTCGTCGAAATCGGGAATCCGGAAGAATACAAGGATTTATCGAAGGACGGTTGCGGCGCATACCGCAAAGGCGATTCGCATAAAGGCCAGTTCATTTGGAAAAATAAAAAAGGCCGTTATATCGTGGCCCCGATTTACGCACACGCTTCAAAGGCAAAAGTTCTCGACGACCTGCAAAACAACCCCGATTGCGCGGAAATATGCGGGTTCTTCCGCACAAACTGCCTCGTAAAAATCCCGAACGACGTTGCGGATAAAGACGGAAAATTTTTACTAAAAGCCGGTTTTTATAAGTCGAATACGATAATGGCAAGTGGGTCGGCAAAATTAACCGACCCTAACGGAATAATAAAAATAGTAGGCATACAACACCTAATGAACGCGGGAATGAAGCGGGTTGAAACAAATACAATATAATGAGCTATCATATTCTGCACATTATGGATTACGGGTGCAAGCTCACGCGCGAGCGCGGCTTGCTCGTATGTAAAAAAGACGGCGGAATATTGGGTAAAATCGCGTTGGAGGACTTGCGCGCGGTCGTGCTCGCAAACGAAACCGTGTCTATTAGCGGCAACGTAATCGCGGCTCTCGCCGAGTGCGACGCCGTAATCCTCCATTGCAAAAATTTCAAACCCGTAGGCATAACAATCCCCAACAATAGAACGTATGACACAAGCGTTGTTCTGAACCAATCGGCTGGAAACAAAAACCTGAACGCCGCAATCTGGCGGCGGCTGCTCGCGGCAAAAGTCCGCAATAACGCCGAATGCCTAAAACTCGCAGGAGTCAAAGATTGCCGCCTCTTTGCAATGGCACAGGTTTCGGGTTCGGCTCTAAACGAGTCGCTTTGTGCCCGCGAGTATTGGAAACACTACTTTCCGCTTTTGGGCGAATACGGCGTCGGACGCGACCCCGAAAACGAAGATTCAAAAACAAACATGCTGCTCAATTACGGCTACGGCATAATGTCGGCAATAATACACCGCGCCGTTATCGTCGCAGGGTTGAACCCCCTCTTGGGAGTAAACCATAAAACATATTACAAAAACACGCCGCTTGTCCACGATGCAATCGAGCCGTTCAGGGCTTTTGTCGATTTCGCCCTGTTCAAATTTCTGACGTCAAAAAACGATACTTCTGTTTCGAATTGGGCGGTATTTTTCGGAAAATTTTTGCGGGATAGACGCATCAAAAAGGGAATCGTCTCGATGAAATTATGCGACGCTCCCGACTACCTCTGCCAAACGCTCGCAAACACATACCGCCGCAAAAATTCCGAAGAATTATGGACACCGAAACTGTAAAACAAAAACCGCAACCACGCCACGCAAATGCCGCGCGAAATCAGAAAAAGGAGTCCGTTTAGAATGGGCTGGTTAATGGCGATGTTCGACCTGCCCGTTTTGCTGGACGAAGAACGCAAAGAGGCCACCCGTTTCAGAAACGCCCTACTCGACGACGGCTTCATAATGATTCAGTATTCCGTCTATTCAAGGCCGTGCGTTTCCATGGAGCGGATGAAAAAGTATTACGAACGCGTAAAATCATACGCGCCCACAACGGGAGACATTCGACTTCTGTTCTTTACGGACAAGCAATGGGCTACAAGCAAATTTGTGTGCCGACGCCCAAAAAAACTCGAAAAAGTCCCCGAACAAATCGAATTTTTTACGGAACATAACGGGGAACTCTATCCGAAAGAACCGCCGAAATACGATGTCGACAAAAAAGACAATAACTTCCTGCTTTTTTGAAAAAATAAAAAATATGCCGAATTCCAAGGTACTACGTAGAGCTTAAAATTCGGCAAAATCAGTTAAGACTTTACAACTAAAAAGTATGATAATCGTCTAACACAAAATAAATTGCGTCAAGCATAATCTAAAAAAGAACACTTCGTTGTAAAGTCAAAACCGGTTTCAGTTGTCGAGCGTATTGCGTTTTGAATCTAAAAAAGAACACTTCGTTGTAAAGTCAAAACATATCGATGAATACGCGCGTATCAACCGCTAATCTAAAAAAGAACACTTCGTTGTAAAGTCAAAACAAACTCGCGAGCGCAGATGTGCACGCGGGAAATCTAAAAAAGAACACTTCGTTGTAAAGTCAAAACAAACATTTCAACCGCGTTGTGTCGCCCAACAATCTAAAAAAGAACACTTCGTTGTAAAGTCAAAACCCTCGAACTGCACAAAATTTCGGTCGTCTGAATCTAAAAAAGAACACTTCGTTGTAAAGTCAAAACGCGGCGACGCGGTTTTTTCGCGGCCGACTAATCTAAAAAAGAACACTTCGTTGTAAAGTCAAAACTTCGGTTTGATGTTCCCGTTCGGGTCCCGGAATCTAAAAAAGAACACTTCGTTGTAAAGTCAAAACAAACGAGCGCGTCGAGCCGCTCGAAGACCGAATCTAAAAAAGAACACTTCGTTGTAAAGTCAAAACGACGACGACTCTGCGCCCAAAAAAAAAGCGAATCTAAAAAAGAACACTTCGTTGTAAAGTCAAAACTTGCCGTTGGAGTTTAATTTCTGCAAATAAAATCTAAAAAAGAACACTTCGTTGTAAAGTCAAAACAAGCCCTCGGCGGCTATCTTTTGCAGCTCGAATCTAAAAAAGAACACTTCGTTGTAAAGTCAAAACAAGGGGGTTAACTTGGACAATTTTTCCATAAATCTAAAAAAGAACACTTCGTTGTAAAGTCAAAACAAGTGTTTTTCGAGTTCCAAATCCGCCGAAAATCTAAAAAAGAACACTTCGTTGTAAAGTCAAAACTTCTCGCTGATATACTCGTAGACGAGGCGAATCTAAAAAAGAACACTTCGTTGTAAAGTCAAAACCGCCGCGCCGACGGCTTGCAGACGCTTTGAATCTAAAAAAGAACACTTCGTTGTAAAGTCAAAACAAACGTCTCCATTGTGTCGCTGTCGTATGCAATCTAAAAAAGAACACTTTGTTGTAAAGTCAAAACACGCGTCTACATTTGGCGTAGTGGTTGTTGAATCTAAAAAAGAACACTTTGTTGTAAAGTCAAAACATTAAAGCGACAACATCTCCCGATGCAATAAAACTAACGCCTTATAAGAATAGGCTTATTAAAAAAACTTACAATATTTTTATTATATCATCGTTTTGACGCGCCCTTTTTCGAGTTCCAGTTTGCGGGTAAGACATTTCGGCAGACGCGTTTCGTAATGCCCCACATAGATTATTGTTTTGCCGTATTGACTCAGCTCGTCGAGGGCGGCGTTAAAGCGGTTTGTTTGCGCGCTATCAAGCCCTTGGCACGGCTCGTCGAGTATCAACAATGGCGGATTTTTCACAACCGTCCGCGCAAGCAACGCCATTCGCTGCTTCCCGAGAGGAAGCTCGTTTAGCAAAATGTTTTTCTCGGCAGTCAAGTCGAAAAATTCGAGAGTCTGCTCGATTTTTTGACTGTCCGAAAAACTCACGTCCAAAAACCATCCCATCGTATCCAAAAGCCCCGACGCTACGGAATTCCACACAGTCGCGTTCGGGTCGAAATACCAGTGCATTTCGGGCGAAATTATGCCCATTTTCTTTTTGATGTCCCAAATGCTCTCGCCGCTGCCGCGCAGCTTCCCGAAAAGGCGGATATCGTTGCCGTAAGCCTGCGGATTGTCGCCGCAGACAAGACTCAGCAGCGTTGATTTCCCCGAACCATTGCGCCCCTGCAAGAGCCATTTTTCGCCCGCTCGGACAGTCCAGGAAACGTTGTCCAAAATAATTTTTTCGCCATAGCGCACACAGACATTGTTCGCCTCTATAAAAGTTTCGGAGGGAATTTCAGGCGACTGCTGCAAAAAATAGGGAACCGTTTTTTTCGGAACGGAAACTTCGGGCGAATCAACCGCAACGCCGTCGGTTTCTACAATTTTCCCTCCCGAAATTTTCGCGAAACGGTTGATTGATTTCGGCAGCTCGGTGTCGTTCGTTGCGATGACGACAGTCGTGCCCGCCGCGCATTCCTCGTCGACAATGTCGTTGAGCGTCTTGCGCGAAGCCGCGTCCAACCCCGTATACGGGTCGTCCAAAAGCAGAAGCCGAGGTTTGAGCCACAACGCACGGACAAGTTGAAGCTTTTTGTGCTCTCCGCTCGAAAGCTCTATTAACTGCGTCTCGCGGCATTTCGCAAAACCTAACCGCTCCAAAATCGGCTCGACATCGGCAATATCGAGCCCGCGCTCGCGCCCGAAAACTTCAAGCTCGCCGTAAACTGTCAGCGTGTCGCGCTCGGCATGATAGTTGTAGCGTTGCTGATAATAGAAATTTCTGTCGCCTTCAAGATTTGTGAACTTATACCAATTATCAACATAAAATATCTTTTCGCGACAACCGCAATCATCGCCAAAATCCGCCGAAATCCGCCCGCCCGCAATTTCCGTTTTGCCCGCAATAGCCTTCAACAGACACGATTTCCCCGTTCCGCTCCCGCCCGAGACAACCCAGTTTTCGCCGCGGGAAATTTTCCAGTCAAGCCCGTCGAACACCGTTTTCGCGCCATAGCGGATTTGCAAAGATTCTACCGATACAAGTTCCATCTCTAAAAAAAATCAGACATAAAAAAGTTGCGGCGGAGGAAAACCTCTCCCCCGCCGCGAGTTTGCGCAACTCGATTAAAGCGTCTTAATCGGGCGCATTGCCGTCATATACTTGCGCAGCTTTATGCCGACAATTTCGACGGGGTGGTTGCGGATAGCCTCGTTGACGTGGACAAGCTGGACGTTGTCGACCGAACCGTCTTTGCCTTCGTTGAAGTTTTTGCCGCAAAGTTCCGGCGTAATCTTCTTCATAAAGTCGGCGAGCAGCGGCTTGCAGGCGTTATAGAAAAGATAGTTGCCGTATTCGGCGGTGTCAGAAATTACTCGGTTCATTTCGTAGAGCTTCCTGCGCGCAATGGTGTTGGCAATAAGCGGAGTTTCGTGCAGCGATTCGTAGTATGCCGACGGCGGCTGAATGCCCGCTTCGCACATCGTTTCGAACGCGAGCTCAATGCCCGCCACAATGAACGCCGAAAGCAGCAGATAGTTGTCGAAGTATTCCTGCTCGGAAATCTTCATATCGCCCGCGGGCGTCTGCTCGAAAGCGGTCTTGCCCGTTTCTTCGCGCCATTTCAAAAGCTTTGCGTCGCCGTTGCGCCAGTCTTCCATCATTGTGGAGCTGAATTCGCCCGACATAATGTCGTCCTGATGCTTGCGGAAAAGCGGACGCATAATGCCTTTAAGCTCCTGCGCCAACTCGTAGGCCTTGATTTTGGCGGGGTTCGAAAGCCTGTCGAGCATGCCCGTAATGCCGCCGTGCTTCAAAGCTTCGGTGATAACCTCGATGCCGTATTGGCCGAGCTTTGCCGCATACGAGGGATTGATGCCGTTTTCGACCATTTTGTCGAAGCACAAAATCGTGGCAGTCTGCAACAGACCGCAAAGAATCGTCTGTTCGCCCATGAGGTCCGATTTCACTTCCGCCACGAACGACGACTTCAACACGCCTGCCTTGTTCGCGCCCAGCCCCACACAGTAGGCTTTCGCATAAGCCCAGCCCTTGCCTTCGGGATCGTTTTCTGGATGGACAGCCGCGAGCGCGGGAACGCCGAAGCCGCGCAAATACTCGGCGCGAACTTCCGTGCCGGGGCCCTTCGGGGCGACCATAATCACCGTGATGTCCTTGCGGATTTGCATGCCCTCTTCGACAATGTTAAAGCCGTGCGAATACGACAACGCCGAGTTCTGCTTCATAAGCGGCATGACCGCCGAAATCACATTCGAGTGCTGCTTGTCGGGCGTGAGGTTGATAACCAAGTCGGCAGTCGGAATGAGTTCGTCATAAGTGCCGACCTTGAAATTGTTGCCCGTCGCATTCTTCCACGACGCGCGCTTTTCGTCGATAGCCGACTGACGCAGCGCATAGGAAATATCCAAGCCGCTGTCGCGCAAATTAAGACCCTGATTGAGCCCCTGCGCGCCGCAGCCCACGATTACGATTTTCTTGCCTTTGAGCGCCTCGACACCGCCGTCGAATTCCGAGCGGTCCATAAGCTGGGCCTGGTTGAGCTGCCTGAGCTTTTCCCTCAACGGCAGTGTATTAAAATAATTAGCCATAATATTTTCCTTTCGTGTTTTGATTTTGTTTAGATATTGAAAAAATAAAAAAACGCTTTATTTTATTAAATTTCGATAAAAATTACTATTCAAAATTAAAAATCAAGTCCGTCCGTGTTTTATGATTTCCTCGGCGACCCTCCACGCGCCTGCGCTGTCGCCCCTCCTTATGATCTCCACAAGCTCGCGGTGCAGTCCGAAAGCCGAGCCGAAAATTTCGGACGACTTGTAAATGCGCGCATACCACTTGCGCAAGTGCTCCGACGCAAGCCCGTAAAATTCGAGCAGTATCTCGTTGTGCGACGCCTCCGCAAGAGCCGTATGGAACTTGATGTCGGCATCAATGCTCTTCTCCAAGTCTCCCGACGCATTTGCCGCGTCGATTTCGGCAAGCCGCGCCTCGATGTTTTTCAAGTCCCTCTTTGTGCGCTTTTGTGCAGCCTTTTCGGCGATTTTCATTTCTAGAATCTGGCGAATTTCGTCCAAGTCGCAGCTTTGGGCGCGTTTGAGACGCTGGGCGATAGGCTCGTTCGTCGCGTGTTGCGACACCACAAACGTCCCCCGCCCCTGCATTACGCGCAAAAGCCCTATATTCGAAAGCACGCTGACGGCCTCGCGTATAGTCGAACGCCCCACGCCGTAAATGTCGGAAAGCTCCTTTTCGGGCGGAAGCTTCGCGCCCACAGGCATCTCTCCCGACGCGATTCTGCTTCGGATTAAATCCGAAACCTCGCCGGCAAGCGATTTCTTTTCGACTTTCATTGCCTCTTTCATTTCACACCATACACCGTCCGATACCGCGCCGCCCCGCAAAACGCGCGCCTCGACAAAATCGACCGCCCTACCAACCGCGTCTAAAAAAAACGCTTTCGGAGGGGGCTGACGCCGCGCGGCAGGCAACATCATATCATCAGATGATATGCTTATTAATTCCCCTTCCCCGCGCCTTGTCAAGATTTTTCCGAAAATTTTTCAAAAAAAAAAAAAAAAAACGTCCTGCCCGCAAAAACAAAGAGGAGATTTCACAAAGGGCTCGTTGGCGGCAGACGCGCCGATGATGTTGCCCCGTGTAAAACAGTCATGGCAAAGGGCGCTAACGAAAGGCTCAACGTCGCAATCATCGGCGTCGGCGGACGCGGAGAGGCAGCCGTTGCCCCCTTCACCGAAATGTGCCTGTTTTCGATGATTTCGCCCAACTTTCAGGGCGAAAAACTCCATTATAATCAGGACAAAATGGCGTCTGCTAACTGCAAAGATGCAAACGCCCACCTGCGAAGCCTCTATGACTACAACAAGGAATATCTGCCGTAGTCCGAACCCCGAAACATCAAAAACCAGCCCCCGCCCATTCGCGCGGGGCGACAACAAAAAGCGGCGTCATTCGACGCCGTTTTTTGCTCACTCCACTACTACTTTTCAGCCCGCATACCCATAAGCGGCACCACGATTTTCGCGCAGTAGACCGCCGCGCAAACGGCTATCACACCGCCCGCAAAACCGATACACGACATCGAAACCCTCTCGCAGACTTCGCCGCCAAGCCACGTTCCGCAGCCGATGCCGAGATTGAAAATCCCCGAAAATATCGACATCGCAACCGTAGCTGCCCCCACCGAAGTCGCCCTGATTGTCTCCGCCTGAAACGCCACATTGAAGGCAGTTGCCGCCATTCCCCAAAAGGCGCACAACACAACCACAGCCCACGGAACAAACGAAACCGGATACAACAATAAAAGGGCGGCCGCTACAATGGAAGTCATACACACCGCAAACCTTCCGCGGTTGCGCTCATAGTAGCGCGAAAAGAGAAGCCCGCCCACAAGCCCCGACGCGCCGAAAAGCGAGAGCGTCGCGGTTATCCCGTCCTCGGACATCTCCGCGACCTGTTTGAGAAACGGCTCAATGTAGCTATACGCCGTATAATACGCAGCCGACACCGAAAGCGACATCGCAAAAACCGCCACGAGCATTCTGTTTTTGAAAAGCTCGGGAACCTGCCTGAACCTGAACGGAACACCTCCGACAACCTTCGGCATAACGAAAAACAGATACACCGCCGCCGAAAACGCGACACAGGCTATCGACAAAAACGTCGCACGCCAGCCGACATAAAGGCCGACCGCGCGGCCGAGCGGCAGCCCGAAAATCATCGCAACCGACGTCCCCGTAATAATCATGCCCATGGCAAGAGGCCTGTGCCTTTCGGGCACGACGCGCACCGCCATAGGGGTCGCAATCGACCAAAATACCGCGTGCGCACACGCAACCCCGACGCGCGAACACGTCAGCATAAAAAACGACGGCGACACCGCCGACAACACCTGACACACGCCGAAGAGAATCACAACCCCCAGCAACAGTCTCCGCAAATCAATGCGCGAGGCAAGCACCATAAGCGGCAGCGAAAGCAGCATAACCGCCCACGCGTAAATTGTTATCACAAAACCCGCCCGCGCTTCGCTTATGCGGAAATCTGCGGCTATGTCCGTAAGCAACCCTATCGGCATAAATTCCGACGTATTGAATACGAACGCCGAAACCGTCATACCCGCAAGCGCGAGCCATTGCCCCAATGTAACATCATTCGACATCTCCAACAAACCCCGATTCCCCGCACGACCGCGCCAACTCCAAACCCGCGGCAATTAACGCGCCGAAAAAAAACGGTTCGGCTTGCGCGGGGGAACTTGTGGATACTCGCCGTCGACATAGCCGATGGCGCAGTGCCCGATTCCCTCATATTCGCCCTCGATTCCGATAGAACGCAAAATTTCGCGCCCCTCGGACGTCTCGAATTCCTCCTTCGCGCGGTGAATCCAGCAGCTGCCAAGCCCGAGCGAGTGTGCGGCAAGCATAAGATTTCCCATAACCAGACTTCCGTCATAGACGCGGTTTGCGCAATCCTTTTCCGCAAGGACTATCAACATCGCGGGCGCGCCGTAAAACGGGTCGAACCCCTGCTGCCAGCCGCCAATGCGGCGGTTCATTTCCGAAATCCTGTCGCGCAGTTCGCGGTTCGAGACTTCGACAATCACAGACCTCTGCCCGCCCATCGCGCTTGCCGCATAAAGCCCCGCCCGAGCAATTTCTTCAAGCAACTCCCGCGCCACGGGAGTCGACTTAAATTTGCGGATACTCCTGCGTTCGATTATGTTTTTCAAAACTTCGTTCATATTACAGCCTTTCTTTGAAGATTAAATTGTGTTAAGAAATCGCCGCGAACAACGCCGCCAGCGTCTGCCACGACAGATTCACCACGGCTATGAAAACGGCGAAACTGCCCATATCCTTAGCGGCTTTCGCATATTTGTCGAACTCGGGCGAAACTATGTCTACAACACATTCGACCGCCGAATTTAGCACTTCCGCCACGAGCAAAAACGCGCACGAAAACACTACCGCCCCGACCGCCAAAGGATTAAACCCAGCCGCGACGAACGCGACCGCGAGACAGAATACGCAAAAATAGACGTCGTGCCTGAACGCAGTTTCACGCGCCCAAATCCATTTAAGCCCATCGATTGAATAGCCGAAAGCCTTGAAAAAATGCGCCATCCCCGTTGAATTATTTTTCATATTTCGTATCTCATTATGGGTTTCAGAAATATTATTTAATATTACACCCCCCGCTTTCCGACCCCGAAGCGTTCCGCTCCGACACCTGAACCGCGGGCAAAACACTACCCTTTGTTTTCAGATAATGCGCCACCGCAAAAAGCTTGCGCCTGAAATCCGCGAGTCTCGGAGGGAAGTCTCTGTGGGATACGTTGAAGAACTTTCCGCCGTCGTAAACTGCATAAACACTCGCTTTCGGCGACGTCTTCGGTGCGGACATCGGCGTTCCGAACGAGACATATTCGAATCCGCGCGGGGCGACAATTTCAAGCAGCGTCGGCATGATATCGAGCTGAGACGCGCCGTCGGGGCTGCCGCATCCGAGCGTTTTTTCGACCGCCGCGCCGTAGAAAATTATCGGCACACAAATGTCGAAAAGCGGATTCATCTGCGTATTTTCCGGAATTATGCGCGACGGATGGTCGCCCGTGATTATGAAAACCGCGTCGGGATATTTTTCTAACGCGGCTCGGACAAAACGCCCTATTGCGAGATCCGCAAACCAGTTGTGATAAAGCTTGACTTCGTTTTCGGTCGCAAGCGGGGCGCGGCAGCCTTCGGCTTTTAGGTCGATATTGTAGGGCGGGTGGTTGGAAATCGTCAGAATCAAATTGAACGTATTTTCGGGAACGCCTTTTTTGAGAATCGCGTCGAACATATCGGTATCGTGCATTCCCCATTCTGTGTAGAGAACCTTGCCGTCGAGATGTTCCGAACCGAAGACTTCGTCGAACCCCTGCTTGCGCATAAACGGCCCGACCCCGTTCCAATTCGAGGGGCCCGCATAGTAGAACGCACTCTTATAGCCGAGTTTGTGCAGCTGATACGGAATGGCGAATTTGTTTTCGAGCGCGAATTGGGCGTCGAAGTCAAGTCCCGTATACGGAATTCCCGAGGCGATAAACTGTATCGAGCGCAGCGTTCCCCCGCCCGAGGGCAACGCCCGCAGACACGCATAGCCGCCGCGCGCCAAAACGCGCTGTTCTGGGGCGAGATTCATGGCGGCATAGTCGTCCCAAATGGGCCACGCCGAATTAGACTCGCCGAAAATCAGAAAAATGCGCGAGGGTTTTTTGCCGTCGACACCGCGTTGCACACGCTTCGTAAGAGCGTCGCAAATGTCGTCGCAGTCGCTTTTGAAAAGCTCCCTCACGAACGGGCGAATGTCGTCCGTTGTCGCACCGAACGAAGACAAGCCGCCCGACAGCCGCGATTTCAACGCATTTTCGACCTCCATACGCAGGCAGTAAAACGGATTCGGCACCAGATTGTTCAGGAACGTCGAATTACCGACCGACGCGTGCGCCGCCCTCAGCGGCGAGTGCGAAAAACTCAGCCCCCTGAAACCCACAACCATAAGCCCTACATACAAAACGACCGCGCCCGCGCGAACCGCAACCGAACTTTTGCCCGACGCGAAAAACCCGTCGGCAAAACGCTCCGCGCGCGAAAACGCAAACTTCACCGCATACGCCCAAACTGCGGCAATCAGCGCAGCCGAAACAACCGGATAGCTGCGCCAGATTTCGGCGAAAATCGCGAGTACGTCGTTGCGGAAAATCCCCCAAATCCAAAAATTAAACTGCGTCTTGTATTCGCGGAAAAAATAGAAATCCACAATGCAGACAACCGCCGAAAGCACGACAAGCACGGATGCATAAACCGTCTTTGCGCGCGAAAAATCGCGGTTTAGCACGATGCCGGCAACCGACAAAACCACGCTCGGCAACATCATGTACGTGGTTATGAGCGCGTCGAAGCGGAACGACGTCCACGCCCAGAGAAAGTCGGGCTTCGCGTCCGACACGTTGAACGCCGCAAGCATCGCCGCGCGCCCCGCGCCGAAAATGACCGCAAGAACCGCAACCGTAATCGCGTCGAGAAAAAGCGATTTCTTCACCAAATTAGTTTTCATTTGCATTAAATAGAGAGAATGGTAAAATGTTTGTTTTTATCCGATATGCCGAAACGGGAAATCCCGCCCCGCGCAAAAAATTCCGCCTTCTACGCGCCGCCGCGCGGCACTCCGTTTTCATAAAAAGCCCTGTTCTTTGCATAAAGCAGACGCATCTTGAAAAACTGCGGACGCATAAAAAACAGCGGGTGGCGGCTCAAATACCAGAAAAACCGCCGCATCGGATTAAACCGCCCGCAAATCCGCGCCTCCTCGCCGGCAAACGGCGTGCGGCGCAGATAGTAAAAATAGGCGGGCGTCCACGGGTGAGCCAAAATTCCGCGCGGAATAATCCACGGCTTGTCGGGGCCCGTAAAATGCAGAATCTGCGGGTCGCGCACGGCTTCGGCGATTTCGGCGGGCGCGACAAATTCGGAAACCTCGCGCTTCCTGAAAATCGAAGACACCGCCCCCCACTTAACGGGAAGAAACTTCGATTCCGCCCCGAGCAAAGTGTTGAGCACGTCCTGATCGAGATAGCGGAATTTGTCCCTGTTTGCGACAGTCGCCGCCAGCAGACGCGGGGCGATGTTCTCGCGCCGCATGCGCTCAATGTTGAGCAAAAGCACGCCCGAATTAAAATATCGGCGCAATCCGAGCCGATTCAAATACGACGGCTTGATAAAATCCTCCGCCCCCGCAATGTATGCGTCCCCGAGGTCGAAATCGAAAAGCCCGCGAATGTCTCCGCGCACGATTACGTCGCAGTCCAGATACACGCCCTTGTCGTAGTCGAACGGCAGACGCGGGATGAAATAGCGGTAGCACGCGGCAATCGAAATGTGGGCACACTTGAACGAAATCCCGTCCAAGTCGGAGGCTATTGCGTCGACACAAACAAAGTCGACCTTGTGCCCCGCGCAGGTTTCGGCAATGCGCGACTTGTTCGAATCCGAAAGCTTCAAATACAGAACGATGAAGTGGACACGCGAAGACGTGTTCGCAACTATCGAAGCCACAACAACACACAGATGAATTGCATAGTTGTCGTCGCACGACATATAAACTGGCACAATTTCGCCGAGTCCGCACAAGCGGCCACTCGCACCGCCAACCGCCGCGCCGTTTGCAAAATTCGTATGTTCTCCGATTTTCGGTTGCATTATGCCCCTGCCTTTTTGGGACGCCCGCGCGCGGACACTCCATCTTTCCGAAAGTTTTACAATATTACAGACTCGCGCGTCAACAAATTTCGCCTCGCGATAATTTGAGATTTTCTTGATTTTGTTTGGATTTTTAGCTTTACAAACCGTCCCCGACATATTTAAGTTCCCTCTATTCGAATATTTCAAACGCCAATATCAACGAAAGAATCATTATGAAATCCAAAACCGCTGTTTTAGTAGCTCCTAAAAAGTTCGAACTGCGCGAATACGACATTCCCGAAATCGGCGACGACGAAATGCTTGTGAAAGTCGAAGCCTGCGGCATTTGCGGAACCGACGGACACGAATATATGCGCGACCCCTTCAAACTCTGCCCCGTCGTGCTCGGACACGAAGGCACGGGCGAAATCGTCAAAATCGGCAAAAATATCAAGAAGGATTTCGCGGGCAAACCCGTCAAGCTCGGCGATAAAATCGTCACCTGCATAATCCCCTGCGGCGAGTGCGACGTCTGTAAAATGACTCCCGCGCGCACAAACCTCTGCGAAAATTGCGGAATCTACGGCCTTATGCCCGACGACGACATTCATCTAAACGGCTATTTCGGACAGTATATCGTAATCCGCAAAAACTCGACCTTCTTCAACGTCAGCGACTTGTCGGAAGATATGCGCATTCTCGTCGAGCCTTCGGCAGTCGCTGTCCACGCCGTAGAACGCGCCAAAACAACGGGGCTCTTGCGCTTCGACACAAAAGTTCTCGTTCAGGGTTGCGGGCCCATCGGCTTGCTCGTCATATCCGTCTTGCGCACCCTCGGCATCGAAAACATAATGGCCGTCGACGGCAACGACGCCCGTCTCGAAATCGCCAAAACACTCGGCGTTTCCGAAACATTCAACTTCACCAAATACGCATCGTTCGACGAAGAGCTGAAAGCCGTCAGGGCAGCCACACAGGGCGGCGCGGGCGCGGATTTTGTCTTCCAGTGCACGGGCGCGGCAAAGGCGGCGGCGGGCGCGTGGAAATTCGTAAAGCGCGGCGGCGGAATGTGCGAGGTCGGCTTCTTCATGGACGGCGGCGACTCGCAAATAAACCACCACTTCGACATATGCAACAAGGAAATCTCGCTCGTGGGCTCATGGGTCTATACCCCGCAGGATTACCCCACAACATTCAATTTCCTCAAACGCGCCGTCGGAATCGGCTTGCCCGTCGAAAAACTCGTTTCGCATAAATTCCCGCTTGAAAAAATCGCTGAGGCTCTCGAAACAAACGTTGCAATGAAGGGAATCAAAGTCGCCATAACCTGCCAATAAAATAAGCGGCCCCCTCCTTTAAAAATAGAGAACAAACCAAAACAAAAAAGCTTCCCACACGGGAAGCCTTTTTTGCATAACTTCGGCACGTCCCAACACAGAGATAAAAAAACACACTCGCGGAGAAAATAACAACCAACCCGCAAGGCGACCAGCAAAACCAACTAAACAGCCCGACCGACCCAAGCCAGCCGACATACAAAAAAACGCACCGACCAACCGCCAGCCTTACCCCTAATTACGAGAGGAGATTTTGAAGCTGCGTCTGGAATTCAATGATGTCCGATTGCGACGGACGATACCCTTGCGTCTGCGCCGAAAGCGAAAGCCTGCCCATTTGGTCGACAAACCATTCCGCCTTCTCCCCGTCCGAGAACACAACATCGCCGCCCGCGAGCGTTCCGGGGCGTTGAATCGGACTCAGCGAAACCTTCACCGAACCCGCGCCGGACTGCGCGGCATCTGCATCAGCCCCCGCCGTGCCGTCGGAACCCGCCATACTTTCAGCACCATTTTCGGCGTCATCGCCGCCAACATTCGCCGAGTGCTGCTCGGCAACGGAGGAATCCGCCGCGGGCTTCGGCTCGGGCTTGTCGTGAAGCTCCGCGCCGATGTCGTCAATTAAAAAGCGGACGTCCATATAAGTCATATTTACGCCGAATTTTTCAACAAGGCGTTTCTGGACTTCCGAAATGCCCGCATCCTGCGCGACCCATTCGCGGACCGCGTCTATTTGCTCCTGAGAAAGTTTCATATCAAAAAAAAATGTTAGTCTATCGATTGCGACATAAATTTCACGCGGCGCACAACCGTGTTGCCGTGCTGCAAAACAATGCGCTTGAAATCGTCTTCCGTAAGCTTGCCGCCGCGCATAAGGCCCTGCATTTGCTTTGCGCCCGCGTCCGAAAGGAACGTCATCGAAACGTCCGCAAAAGTTATAAAGCCGCCCCTGAACTCCTCCGAATTCGTGTCCACATTCATATGACCGCCGCTCTGCGTAATTTCGTAGGCCTCGTTTGCCAAAATTCTCGGGCCGATTGTAAGCGGCGTGCCCGCGGGAATGTATGCAATTTTATACTTCGGCGCGTCCTGCGACTTGTCCGTCGTGTTCTCATACATAACCGCAAACGTTATGCGAAAGTCCACCACATTCGAGCAAAGCAAATTCTCGGGCGCGAGCGACCACGTTTTGAGATTCACCCCCGAAACCTCCTCGCCCAGTTCGTCCACCACCGAAGACGTGCCGTTCCAAACGTTGACTTCGAGCGCGTTTCGGTAGGTCTCCGTATCGGGATTTTCCGTGTAGCCCTGCTTGTCGCGCCCCATATTTTCAAGCACCGTCGAACGCGGATCGATTACCGCGCGGTAAAGCCCGTAGAACGCGTTGTATTGATTTTCGTCGCCAGCCTCGCCGCGCGATTTCATAAACGGACTTTTGAGCGCGAGTTGGTATTTGATTGCGCACAAACTGCCCGGAATCATCACACTTTCCGAACCCTTGCCCGTGAGGTCGAAATTCGTATTTTCCTTCGTGTAGCGCGGACGCAGCGAAGTAGATGCATAAAACATCAACACGGGCGGACGCATTGGCGACGTATCGTGGAACGACCTGCCCGTCAAAAGCCCCACGTCCGTCGGATACGCAACCTGCAACCACGCCCTGCCGTCGCGCTTTACCACAATGCTTTCGAGGTCGTCGGAGATGATGTTGCCGATTATGTTCGCATCGAAATAATTTTGAAGTTGCCCCGAAGCCTTGTTGTATGTTTTCAAAATATTTGTCGTTATCGATAATACACCGAGAACGATAATCGTCATTATGGCACTTGCCGCCATAATTTCGACGAGGGTAAAAGCTCTTCTTTTCATATTCGTCATATTCGTTTTTAGCGGAGTTTCATCAGAATATCGCTGTAAACAAGGCGTTGCTCGTTGATTTCCTTGCGCCCTTCGTCGCGGGTAATGTCGCTGCGCGGCTCGGCGTAGATATCGACCTTAATCGGAATGTAGCTGAGCGCGTAGGAGTCCGGCGAGCCGGGCAGCCCGCCGCCCGAGTAGCTCGCCATCGAGTCTATCTCTATGCGCGATCCCTTCAACCCGTTCTGATAAAGCGAAACCACCACTCTGTAAACGTCGCCTTCGCCGTTTGCAAGACGCGTCGAAGACGGCGGCTCTTTCGGATTGCCCACAAGCTCCGAGGAAAGCGTTGTCAGACTCGTGTTGTCGGGGTCGTCGGGATTCTGGTATTCGTCCCAGAAAAAGATTATGTATGGCGTCGAGGGATTCTGAACCCACCTGTAAACCTTATCGAACGACTCCATTTGAAGCTGCGTGTCCACATTGGCAATCAACATCATCGCCTTGTTTTGGTGGCGACTGACATTCAAACTTGCCGTAATCGAGGCGAGCAACCCCACCATTGCCGTTATCGAAATAGCGATAACGCCTACGGCAAGCATTACCTCAACAAGAGTAAAGCCGCCGCGTTTTCCGTTAAATTTTGCGTGAGTAGTTTGCATAGGGCGTCAAGCGTAATTATTTTTTTATAACCTCTTCCATTTCGTCATAGCCCGAGAACGCGACAGTGTGCCCGAGGCGTCTAACCACAAACCCCAGCTGCGTCATCGGGTTGTCTATCGTGAAAATTCCCGCATTGTTCTGACGCCCCATCGCGAGCATTACATACGCCCCCGGGTTCATCGAAAGTCCGTCGGGCGAGAACTGATAACAATACCAGTCGCCCGAACCCGTCGATATCGGCTGCGGATTTATGCTCGGGAACTCCGCAATCGAAATGCGGCTGTTCGTGCCAGAGTAGATATCGTTAAAAGTGCTGTAAAAAATTTCGTCGCGGCCGACGTCCTTGCCCGTCTTCACGAACTGGTCGAAATCCTCCTCGGGCGGAACAAAGAAGACGCCTTCGGGCATTACAAACCCCTCGTCGATTGCCGACCACCCAAGGGGCGTGTCGTCGCGCTTTGCCTGATAAATTATGCCCACTTGGCGCAAGCGCAGAGTGATGTCGTTGCCGCGGTTTATGATAACCATGACGGGCGTCTGCTTCGTGAGGGCGTTTATGCGCGCCGAATAGAACGCCGTCATAAGCGAGTGCCGCGCCGACTGAATGCCCTGCGCCGACCCCTTCATATTAAGCAGCGTAATGCCCGTTGCCATAAACGCTATTATGCCCAAAACGACCAATACTTCGATGAGCGTAAAACCTTTTCTCGACGTTTTCATATTTGAATTTGTGCGATGTGTGAATTGGAATGAAAAGACGTGCCAAAAACGCGTAAACCGCCTTAAAAAGCCCGAATATTCTGTAAAAAACGCGAAAATCAGACGAACCCCGCCAAAACTCACGCGAAAAACCCGTCAATTTGCAAGCCGCAAACACCGTGGTCTGCCCCGCCCGCCCCTCGGGGAAAAAGCGAAATAACCGCCGCGCAGGAAGGCCGGACGCGCCCCGCAGCGAACGCGCGCTACGCCTACTAATACCAAGTAAAGATATTTTCCGCGCTGTCTACGTTGTCCTTTTCTTCGTCCTTTTTAAGAGTAAACATTATGGCTTTCGACATCAAACCGACCTTCGGGTTCGGCACGATTTCCGAAAGCTCGTCCGCCGAAATACCGTCCTTGCGCGTAGGGAATCCGTCTTTTATATAGCCGTCGCTGTCGGCGTCCACACAAACGTAGATGTGCGGATTCGAGAAGCTGTCGATAATCTTCCACCTGCCGTTGTCCTTGCGCAGCGAGTTCATGTTAAACTCCATGTAGTTCGTGCAGCGGCGGTTGAATTCGCGCCTATCCGCCGCCGAAAGACGGCTGCCGTCGGGGTTTTTGCCCACGAGCATTTTGTAGAGATTTTCGGCGTTGTCGTTTTCGTCCAAATCGACGCGCGGCGAAGACGTTAGGAACTTCGGGAAATCGCCGTTGTCGTCCTTGTAGCGTTCCAGAGCCGAAACCATATTCGACATAAACGTCTTCGAGTTCGTCGCCAACGCCTTTCTATACGCGCTCGAAACCATCGGCGTGAGCATACCCGCCAATACGCCGATGATTGCGATAACAATCATCAATTCAACCAAAGTGAAAGCTTTTCTGTTCTTCATAAGATAATAAATAAGTGTGTGGGAGGGGTGGAAAATGGAGTGGAAAATTTTTCTGCGCAAATAAAACCGAACCGCACCGAGCCGCTATTCGGTTCTGCCGAAGATGAAGTTGTCGATGTTCTCCTCCGGCTCAATGTAGACGTCGTTCGGCGGAATCACGCCCGTTGAGTACATACTTTTGACTTCTCGCGCAAGGGTGTCCGCGCCCTTCGTAAACAGAATGAACGAGGGAGACTTCCATTCGGATTCGAGCGAACCCGCAACCGAAGACGTATTGTAAAGATACATATACGGCTCGTCCCACGGGTCGGCAAAATAGACGCCGTCCTTGGTGGGGTCTACATTTGTCGACTTGGTTTTCGGGTCGCAAATTTTCAGTTTGAGGACATCTACAAACGGCTTGCGCGGAGTCGAGGCGTCGACCATATTTATCTTGTTGTCCTTTACGCGCAGGAACATACGCCCCGTAAGGCATTTGTATAGGTCGCCGGCATGCGACTCCTTTTTTGCGACATTCAGGCGCGGATACCCGCCATATTGCGCCGAAAACGCTTCGAGCGCGGTCGCAATAACCGCCATATCGGCCTTCGCCTTCGCCTTACCCTGCGATTGCCCGACACTCGAAAGCATCTGGGTCGTAATGCCCATAAGCAAGCCGAGAATCGCCACGACAATCAAAATTTCAATCAGGGTAAAACCTCTTCTATTTCGCTGGATTTTTGGGGTGTGCATATCGATTGTGAAGTTGTTAACGCAAAAATAAGTAGTCCGATTCGCGCGGATTGTCAATTTTTAACTTACTTCAAAACCGATTTTTTGCACTTCGCAAAAATTTCGTTTTTAAGCTCCGCGACACCCTCCTCCGACAGACACGAAATCGGGATTACGTCAAGCTTGGGATACTTGCGCTTGAACGCCCGCAAATTCTTTTTTGCGTCGGGTTCGTCCATTTTGTTTGCCGCGACAATCATCGTCTTTTCGATTAGCTCGGGCGAATAAAGTTCGAGCTCGCGCATAAGATTTTTGAAGTCGTCCGCGGGCTTGCGCCCGTCCGCGCCCGCCATATCGAGCATAATCACAAGAACCTTGCACCGCTCTATGTGCCGCAAAAACTTGTGCCCCAACCCGCGGTTGTCGCTCGCCCCGTCGATAAGCCCGGGAATGTCGGCAAGCCGCAGCTTCTGATAAACCTCGGGATATTCGAGCGTGCCGATGTTCACATGCAGCGTCGTGAACGGATACGCCCCTATTTTCGGCCGCGCCGCCGTTATCAGGTTTACAAGCGAAGACTTTCCCGCGTTCGGGAACCCCACCAGCCCTGCGTCCGCAATGGTTTTGAGCACGAGCCTGAACTCGCCCGACTCGCCGTCGCCTCCATAAGTGAATTGGCGCGGAGCGCGGTTCGTAGAACTTTTGAAATGCACATTGCCCAAACCTCCCTTTCCGCCGCGCAAAAGCAACACCTTTTCGCCGTGCGCGACAACCTCCGCTACAATCGATTCCGTTTCGGGATTTATCACAATCGTCCCCAACGGCACGCGCAAAAACGCGTCCTTGCCCGACTCGCCCGTCTTCTGCCTGCCCGCTCCGTTTGCGCCGTCGCCCGCGTTGATGTTGGGCGAATACATAAATTTTTCGAGGTCCGTGGTATTCTCGTCGCCCAAAAGATAGACATTGCCGCCGTCGCCGCCGTCGCCGCCGTCTGGCCCGCCGAGGGGAATGAACTTTTCGCGTCTGAACCCCGCGCTGCCCCTGCCGCCGTTGCCCGCGCGCAAATTTACCATAGCTTCGTCAACAAACATAAAAAACTCCGAGTAAAATTTAGAAAAAGCGTTTATTATTGCCTAAAAATTCTGCAAATCGCGCCGAATTTGTCAAGAAAACCGCGTTTATTTGAGCTTGATGTTGTATTTTATCGCCGCCGCGCGCAAAACAAGAATCACGAAAAACGCCGCGACTTCATTGCCGAAAATGGCGAAAACCCCAAGCCCCAAAAGCGACGCCGAAGCATACATCTGCCCGCGGAAGATGAACGGCTGGCGGTTCAGACACACGTCGCGCACAAGCCCGCCGCCGCAACCTGTTATCACCCCCATAACGAGGGCGAGCTCGGCGTTCGCGGTAATCGCATACGTTTTTGCATAGCCCTGAACCGAGAAAATTGCGAGCCCGACGGCGTCGAACCAATTTATCACGCGTTCTTTCGAGGAAAAATAGCCCGAGGCAAGATACATCACAATCGAGGCTACAATACAGACATTGAGCGAATAACACGCCCAGTCGGAAAGCCAGAATACCGGAGCGTCCATAATCAAGTCGCGCAGCGTTCCGCCGCCAATGCCCGTCGCCGTGCCGAGAACCACGCAGCCTATTACGTCCAAGTCCTTTTTCGCGCCCGCCAACGCCCCCGAAAACGCGAACGCCACAAGCCCCGTAATTTCGAGAATCAGCTCTATTGTCGAATGTATTTCCACCTGCGCCCTATTTTCCCGAAGAGACCTGCTTCGACGCCGCAACAAACGCCGCCGCATCGGACGATTGCGCGGTTTGCCCGCCGCCCTGCTCTACCGCTCCCGACTGCTTCGCGACGCCGCTACCGCCGCCAGAAGCCGCCGCCGATTCCGATTCGTCGTCGCAATCCAAACCGTGGTATTTTCGATACGCTTTCATCTGCTCGCGTCCCATATAGATTTTTACAAGCTTCGGGTCGGACTTCAAAATATCCACGACAATCAGACCGTCAATGCAGCTGCTGAATTCGGGGTCGACATTGAACGCCAAAAGCTTGCCGTTTAGTTTGAGATAGTGTTTAAGCAGAATCGGCACGCCCTTGTTGTCGAATTCGACTTCCGAAACGAGCGACGAAATGTGGTCGATATCGCACGAGGACGCTTTCAAAGCCTTTTTGTCCGTCGGCGGCATTTTTACTTTCGGCGGAGTCTTCGCCTTTACATATTTCGAAAGCTCCTCTTCGCTGTTCTGCTCGGTCAGGAACTGGACAATCAGATCCTTCGAAACCCTGTTGTAGTTCGTGCTAATGCTAACGGGGCCGTAAAGCGTCTTGTATTGAGGATTGCGGAAGAGAAATTCGCCTATGCCGCGCCATAAAATCGCCAGAGTCGAACGCTTTTTCTGATACTCGGAAACGATAAACGAACGACCCATTTCGAGCGCGGGCGAAATTTTGTCGACAAACTCGGAACGTATCTGGAACAGCGTAGACGCATAAAGCCCCTGAACCCCCAACGCCTCCATAATCTTGTCCGTCCGCCCTATTCGATACGCCCCCACAATGCGGGATGCGGACTTGTCCCACATAAACATATGCAGATAATATTGGTCGAATTCGTCGTTGTCCACACTCTTGCCCGTGCCTTCGCCGACTTCGCGGAAAGTCTGTTCGCGCAACCGCCCGATTTCCACAAGCGTCCACGGAATCTGCCACGCTTCGGCACAGTAAACCGCAATCTCAACGCCGTCTACCATCAACGCCGATTCGGGCAGCGCCGCTATTTCGCGGCGCATAACCTCGGACGAAATAGGCAATATTAGCGACTTCATCTCCTTTTGCTGGAACGGCAAAAACCGCTCCAACCCGCGCTTTATAACCTCCGTCTGAGTTTTCGATTGCGCCTCGCCGCGGTTGTTGCGCCCGCCGAGAACGTAGCAGCTTATGCGCAGCCAGGAAGTCAGCTCCCTGTTCGTTTCGAACTCCTTCACCCTGCGCCTCGAAACCACCGACCCCACGCGCATTCGCACACTTTTCTTCCGCGCCTGAGCAAGCATTTCGCGAGGCAACATCACCGTCCGCAGCATCGGGCTGATTATCCCCGCAAGATAGAAGAGCCACGAATTGCGCCCGTCAAAATACACGGGCAGAATGTCCGCGCCCGTCTTGCGGGCAATGTTTGCAATGTTCTCGTTCCATTCGGGGTCGCTAACGCACATATCGCGCAGGTGCAGATACGATACCGTCCCAGACGGAAACGTCGCAACACAGCCGCCGCCGCGCAGCGTCGAAATTGTCTGCTTCATTGCCGCGACATTTTGCGCCGTCGCAGCCCGCCCCCCGAAAGGATTCACTTCAATCAAATACTCGCCTATGCCCTCCATGCGCGAGAGCAAACCGTTTGCCATAATTTTCGCGTCGGGACGAACCCTGTTCAAAACCGCGCCCAAAATTATGCCGTCCAAACCGCCCAAAGGGTGGTTCGAAACCACCACCAGTGCCCCCGACGTCGGGATTTTCGCAAGCTCTTCTTCGTCAAGCTCGTATGAAATACCCAACACACTTATCGCGCGCTCGAAAAAGTTTTTGTCTTTCGGGAAACGCAACAAAATTTCGTAGAGCGAATTGAGTTTGTTGAAACCCAAAAACGACTCGACGGGATACTTCACCAATCCGTATAGAAAACGTAAAAACTTGTTTTTTATTGCTGCTGAAACGTCGAAGAGTTTTTTCTCGGGCATAAGATTTTTTCTGATTCGTGTTTTGTTGATTTTTTCGGACACGACCCACACACACTGCGAAAGCCGCCCCCATCTCGGCGTTTAAAAAACGCGCCCCATCTCGGCGTCGAACTACGCGCGGCGGACACTACCTGCCGCCGCCGTCCGCATTTCCGCAGCTTTCCGCTTTGCAGCCTGCATTTGCGCCGCTTCCGCCGCCTTCAATGCCGCCGTCTTTGGAAAGCTTGTAGTCTACGGAGTCTTTTAACGCCTCCCAAGACGCCACTATGATGTTGTCGCTCGCCCCGACAGTGCCCCACATCTGCTTGTCGTCCTTGGTTTCTATCTGCACGCGCGTCGTCGCGCTCGTGCCCGACTGGCTGTCGATTATGCGCACCTTGAAGTCGACAAGTTCGATGTCCTTTATCTGCGGATATTTCTTCACCAAAGCCTTGCGCAAAGCCAAATCGAGCGCGGCAACGGGGCCGTGCGCCTCGGCTACGGTGTGCTCGATTGTTCCGTCTATTTCCAGCTTCACCGTCGCCTCCGAGCGCGTCAGACGCGAAAGCTCGTCGCGCTCCACAATCACTCGATATCCGCGCACCTTGAAGTGCTCGCGGTTGTCCTTTTTTAGATATTTCGAAAGCAGCAGCGCAAACGACGCGTCCGCCGCCTCATATTCATACCCGCGGAATTCAAGCTCTTTAAGCTCGTCCAAAAAGCTCTTTATTTCGGGACTTTTCGCATCCACATCAACGCCCATATCGCGGGCTTTCATCATCACCGACGCCCTGCCCGACATATCCGAAACCAGCACGCGCGTCTTGTTGCCCACAAGCGACGGGTCTATGTGCTCATAGCTGCGCTTTACCTTGTTCGCGGCGTCGGCGTGCACACCGCCCTTGTGCGCAAACGACGAAGACCCGACATACGGCAACCGCGTATTGCTGCGCAAATTCGCCATTTCGTCCACAAAAAGCGACAGGTCGCGCAATGATTTAAGCGAACCCGCACAGTCGAGACCGTAGCCCATTTTCAAAACCAAATTCGGAATAATCGAACACAAATTCGCATTCCCGTTGCGCTCGCCCAATCCGTTTATCGTGCCTTGAACCATCTTTGCTCCCGCCTTGACACCCTCCAAAGAGAGCGCGACTGCAAGCTCGCTGTCGTTGTGGCAGTGAACCCCCACGGGAATATCCCCGCATTCGCGCACCGCGGCAGAGGTTATCTTCGCAATCTCGTCGATCATCGAACCGCCGTTGGTGTCGCACAAAACAACAAACGACGCCCCGCCCCTTATCGCCGCGCGAAGCGTTTCGAGCGCGTATTCGGGATTGTCCTTGTAGCCGTCGTAGAAGTGCTCGGCGTCGTATATTACCTTGCGCCCGCGCCCGACAAGATACGCCACAGTCTCCTCAATCATCGCGAGATTTTCCTCCGCTGTCGTCTTGATTACCTCTTCGACGTGCAAGAGCCACGTCTTGCCGAAAATCGTTATGTATTCGGTTTTCGCCTCCAAAAGCAACGCCACTTGGTGGTCGTCTTCGACCGCCACATTCGCCCTGCGCGTAGAGCCGAACGCCGTTATCTTTGCGTGTTTTAGTTCGAGCTTGCCAACCTCTTCAAAAAAGCCCATATCGCGCGGATTCGAACCGGGCCAGCCGCCTTCGATGAAGTCGATTCCGAATATATCCATCTTTTCGGTTATGCGAAGCTTTGCCGAAACAGAGAGCGAAACGCCCTCGCATTGCGTGCCGTCGCGCAGTGTGGTGTCGTATATAAAAACTTTGTCTTTCATTGCTTTTTGCAAATTTTATGTTGCAGATTATATGCCGTGCTCGGCTATGTATGCGCGGATTTTCGCGGTGTCGGGGGCGGACTTCACATTCACAATCTTGCGCCCGAGCAGCGTTTCGAGCGATTCCGCCGTCGGGTGGACGCCTATCACGCGCTCGATAAGCTCGGGAAACTTCGCCGGACTCGCCGTCGAGAGCACGATTTTCGCGCCCTTGTGCGACAAATCCGCAAAGCCGCAGGCGGTGTGCGGGTCTACAATTTCGCCGTATTTCTTGTAGATTTCGGCGATTTTTTCGGCAATATGCGCGTCGTCCATACGCGACGCTGAAAAGTCGGGAACATCGAATTTTTCGAAAACATATCTGCCCGTCGCCTTGAATTCCCCCATAACTTCGCGCACTTTCGCCCCGTCGCGGCCGAACATAAAATACACGAACCGCTCGAAGTTCGAGGCAACCTGAATATCCATAGACGGCGCGCAACTCGGGCACACTTTCGCGACCTCGTAAACACCGCTTTCAAAGAGCCTGTAAAGAATGTCGTTCTGGTTGGTCGCGACCTTAAAACGGACATTTTTCAGCCCGCATTGCGCCGCAACCCACCCCGCCAAAATGTTGCCGAAGTTGCCCGTGGGCACAATGAATTGGACATTTTCGCGCTCTGAGGGTTCGAGCCTTAGCCACGCATAAATGTAGTATACACATTGCGCAAGTATCCGCGCCAAATTTATCGAATTTACCGCCGACAACCTCCACTTCGCCTTGAAGCCGACATCGCCGAAAATCTCCTTGACAATGGCCTGAGCGTCGTCGAACGTGCCGCTTATTGCAATCGGGAAAACGTTGTCCGCGCCAGTGCACGCCATTTGGCGTTCCTGCAACGGCGAAACGCGCCCGTCGGGATACAGGATGAAAATCCGCACCCCTTTTTTGCCCAAAAGCCCGTTGATAGCCGCACTGCCCGTATCGCCGCTCGTAGCCCCCAGCACATTTATCTTCGAGCCCGAACGCGCGAGCAAATACTCGTAGAGATTGCCCAAAAATTGCAGCGCAAAGTCCTTGAACGCGAGCGTCGGACCGTGAAAAAGCTCCAAGATGTAAAGACCGTTTTCGAGCTTTTTTAGCGGCGCAATCGCGGGATCGTCGAAATTCGAATACGACATCTCCGCGATTCTTTCAATGTCTTCGCGCGCGATGTCGTCGGCAAACAGCGAAATAAACTCCGCACAAAGCCGCGCATACGGCAGATTCCGCCACGCGTCGAGCCTGTCCGAAATGTCTGGAAATTTTTCGGGGACAAACAACCCGCCGTCGGGAGCGAGCCCTTCGGCTACCGCCTCCGAGAACGAAAGCGGCTTTGCGCCGCCTCTTGTGCTAACATACTTCATAAATGCCCTTGACACTATAAAAAAAAGCGCCGCGGTCAAGACTTTAAATCCGACCCGACGCCTTCAAAAAAACTTTCAAAAACTAATCGCCCAGATTAAATGCCTTGTGCAAGATGTTGGCGGCCAAGTCGGCTTCGGAGAGCGAAATACCGACCGAAATCTTGATTTCGCTCGTCGTAATAATCTGGACATTGATATTGTTTTCGGCGAGGGTCTGGAAGAACTTTGCCGCCACACCCGAGTGCGAACGCATGCCCGTGCCGATAACCGAGACTTTCGCGATGTCGCCCGTAATCGAGACCGTAGCCCCGCCGAGACTTTCGCGGATATTCGCCAAAACGCGCTCCGCCTTCGCCGCGTCGTCCTTCGATACCGTAAACGTCAAGTTCGCCTTGCCGCCGCGGCTGATATTCTGGACAATCATATCGACTATGATGCCCGCCTCGCCGAGGCTTTCGAATAAACGCGCCGCCAACCCCGGCTTGTCGGGGAGTTCGCTGACGGTGATTTTTGTCTGGTTTTTGTCTACCGCGACGCCGCTTATGACGACGTCCTCCAAAGAAGGAATTTCCGATTTCACTATTGTTCCTGGTTCGTTGTTAAAGCTTGAACGCACTTCGAAAACGACATTGTGCTTTTGCGCGAATTCAACCGAACGTGCCTGCATCACCTTCGAGCCCAGCGACGCCATTTCGAGAAGTTCTTCGTAGGACATTTCGGGAATTTTTCTCGCGTCTTTTACAATGCGCGGGTCGGCTGTGTAGACGCCGCTAACGTCGGTGTAAATCTGACAGAGGTCGGCTTTCAACGCCGCCGCGAGGGCGATAGCCGAAAGGTCGCTGCCGCCGCGCCCGAGCGTGGTGATGTCGCCGTCGCGCCCCACCCCTTGAAAACCTGCGACAATAACGACTTTGCCTTCGTCGAGACGCTGTAAAATGTCGCCGCCCGTAATTTCGGTAATGCGCGCCTTCGTGTGCGCAAAGTCCGTATAAATGCCCGCTTGCGCACCCGTGCGCGAAACCGCCTTCACCCCGAGCGAGTGCAACGCCATGGCAGTCAGAGCAATAGTCTCCTGCTCGCCGACGGCAAGCAACATATCCATTTCGCGTTCGTCGGGCGATTCGTTGAAAGTTTTCGCTCTGGCGATGAGATCGTTAGTCACGCCACTGCGCGCCGACACAACGACAACAACCCTGTTGCCCGCGTCGACAAAAGATTTTATGCGCTTTGCGACATTCAGAATCCTGTCGGTATCCCCGACCGACGTCCCGCCGTATTTTTGAACAATAAGAGCCATTGCTATCTATTCTTTCTAAATCTCCGTAATTTGAATCGAAACCCTCCCCGAGTCAATTTTATTTTTCGCACCCCAGCTAAATCGACAAACTTCCCGACATATAAAAAAATCCGCCCCACCCCTCGCCCATTCATAAAAAAAGCAAAGGCGCATTGACGCAGTCAATCGCCGCCAGTGCCCGTCATATAAAAAAATCGCCGCCAGTGCCCGTCATATAAAAAAATCGCCGCCGGTGCCCGTCATATAAAAAACTTGAAATGGGGTGAAGAATAGTGCAACCTTTGAGAGATATGATACCGAATGTACTGGCAGAAAGATACGCATCGGCGGCAATAAAAAACATTTGGAGCGCCGAGGGAAAGATTTTAATGGAACGCAACCTGTGGATTGCCGTAATGAAAGCGCAAAAGGAACTGGGCTTGGACATTCCGCAGGAGGCAATCGACGCCTACGAAAAAGTCAAAAACATAATCCGCGTCGACGAAATCAACAGGCGCGAAAAAATCACGCGCCACGACGTCAAGGCGCGAATCGAGGAGTTCTGCGAACTCGCGGGCTACGAACATATCCATAAGGGAATGACAAGCCGCGACCTCACCGAGTGCGTCGAACAACTGCAAGTCTTCGAGTCGCTCAAAGTCATACGCATAAAGGCTGCGGCGGCATTGTGGAAACTCTCGCAAAAGGCGCGCAAACACAAGGCGACAATCCTCGCGGCGCGCACCCATAACGTAATCGCGCAGCTGACGACATTCGGCAAACGTCTGGCGGAGTTCGGCGAAGACTCAATGCGCGCGCTTGAAAAACTCGACGAACTCATCGACACCTACGCCGTGCGCGGCTTGAAGGGCGCAGTCGGCACCCAGCTCGACCAGCTCACCCTCTTCGACGGCGACGCCTCCAAGGCAATCCTGCTCGACGAAAAAATCAGGAAACACCTCGGCATAAACCGCTGCGTCGGCGCGACGGGGCAGGTCTACCCGCGCACACTCGATTTCGAGTGCGTCTCGCGCCTCTACCAGCTCGGCGCGGGCGCGTCGAGCTTCGCAAAAACCCTGCGCATTATGGCGGGCATGGAACTCGCAAGCGAAGGCTTCGCCAAGGGGCAGACGGGCTCTTCGGCAATGCCGCATAAAATGAACTCGCGCAGCTGCGAGCGCATAAACGGCTTCCACGTTATCCTGCGCGGATATATGGAAATGGCGGCGTCGCTTGCGGGCGACCAGTGGAACGAGGGCGACGTCTCGTGCTCAGTCGTGCGCCGCGTCGTCCTGCCCGATTCGTTCTTCGCAATCGACGGCCTGCTCGAAACATTCATCACCATTATGAACCAAATGGTCGTAAACGAGGCGGTCATCAGAGCCGAGTGCGCAAAATATATGCCCTTCCTGCTGACGACAACCGTTATGATGAACGCCGTCAAAAAGGGAATCGGACGCGAAGACGCCCACGAAATAATCAAGGAACACGCCGTCGCCACAGCCAACGACTTGCGCGCGGGCAAAATCGTCGAAAACGACCTCCTCAAACGGCTCGCCGACGATCCCCGAATGCCGCTCGACGCCGCCGAACTCGAAGCAATCCGCGCTTCGGGCGAACACGCCACCGCCCTCGCCGAAGCCCAAACCGAAGACTTCTGCAACCGCGCCGACAAACTCGCGTCTCTCACTCCCGAGGCGGAAACCTACGAACCCGCCCCGATTTTGTAGGATAAAATGTTCAAAATCCTCAAAAATTGCCCGACAACAAAAGCGCGGCGCGGCACACTCCAAACCGCCCACGGGGACATTCAAACCCCCGTGTTTATGCCCGTCGGCACACAGGCGACAGTCAAGGGCTTAACCCCCGCGCAGATTGAGGACACCGGCGCGCAAATAATACTCGGCAACACCTACCACCTCAATATCCGACCAACTTCCGAACTCATCGCCCGCTTCGGCGGCTTGCACGGGTTTATGCAGTGGCATAAGCCGATACTCACCGACAGCGGCGGATTTCAGGCATTCAGCCTCTCCAAACTCCGCAAAATCTCGGAGGAGGGCATACAGTTCAGCTCGCATCTGGACGGCAAAAAACTCTTCATCAGCCCCGAAAGCTGCATGCAAATTCAGAAAAACCTCGGCTCGGACATCTGTATGGTTCTTGACGAGTGCATTCCCTACCCCTGCAAACGCGACGCGTGCATGAGGTCGGTCGAACGCACCCTGCGCTGGGCAAAACGCTGTCACGACGAATACCTGCGCCTGCAACTGCCCGAGGTAAACCGCCTCGCATTCGGAATCGTCCAGGGCTCCTGTTACCGCGATATCCGCCAGTTCTGCGCGGCGGAACTTTCGAAAATCGACTTCCCCGGATTTGCAATCGGCGGAGTCTCCGTCGGCGAGCCCGAGCCCGAAATGCTCTCGCAGGTCGGCGATTGCACCGAAATCCTGCCCGAAAACAAACCGCGCTACGTCATGGGCGTGGGCACGCCGCCGCAAATACTTAAAATGATAGCCTTGGGGGCGGATATGTTCGATTGCGTTATGCCGACACGCCTTGCAAGACACGCTTGCGCCTTCACACTCGACGGCGAAATAAACCTCAAAAACGCCCGCTTCGCCGAAGACCATTCCCCACTCGACCCCGAAATAGACAGCTACGCGTCGAACTTCACACGCGCCTATATCCGCCATTTGGTCAAGGCAAACGAAATGCTCGCGTGCACCCTCATTTCAATCCATAATATAAAATTCTTCCAAATCCTCACACAACAGGCTCGCGAACATATCATATCGGGCGACTTCGCCGATTGGAGCGCGAATTGGATTGCCCGATACACCGCAACCGACCAAAGTTAGCGGCAATACACACAAACACCACACACCTTTGCGCGCCCGACTTTCCCCACACGCGGCACATACATAAAACCCAAACGAAGGCATATAAAATGAAAATCAAATTACTCTCAGTCTCGAAAAACACCGCAATCGCGGGGGTCGATTTCGAATATGACTTCGCCGACGTCTACAAGTGCGCCGCAAAACTCTCCGAAACACTGCCGCAGGGAACTTCGAAAGCCGTCATATTTTCCGAGAACCGCCCCGAGTGGGCATTCGCCCTCTACGCCGTATGGATTGCGGGCGCGGCAGTAGTGCCCGTCGACGCCCAGTCGAACGCCGAGGAACTCGCCTTCGTGCTTTCCGATGCAACCCCCGAGGTCGTCTTCACATCCCGTGCAAACGCCGAAACCGCCCGCGCCGCGGCTGAAAAAATTTCGAGCGGCGCAAAAATCATAAATATCGACGAATTTTTCGCAAACGCCGAGTATAAAAACCCGCCCCTCTCCGCGACTGTCGAACGCGAAGATTCCGACTTGGGGCTCATCGTCTACACTTCGGGCACGACGGGCAACCCAAAGGGCGTAATGCTGACATTTGCCAATATGTACGCCAATATGAAGGCGGTCGCCGAGGCGAAATACTATTTCGAAAAAATCCGCGTCTTGGCGATGCTGCCGCTGCACCACATTCTGCCGCTTATGGGGACACTCATTATGCCCCTTTCGGTGAACGGCAAGGTCGTTATGCCGCGCTCGATTTCGCCTGAGGAAATCTCCGCCGCGCTTCAAAAACACAGCGTCGATATGGTAATTTCCGTGCCGCGCTTCTACGAGCTTCTGCATTCGAATATTATGGCGAAAATCAACCAGTCGAAAATCGCGCGGACAATGTTCTTCGCGGCAAAGACAGTCGGCTGCCTGAAATTCTCGCAAATACTCTTCGGCGTCATACACAAAAAATTCGGAGGCGCAATAAAGTTCTGGATCTCGGGCGGAGCTTCGCTCGACAAGAAGGTTTGGAGCGACCTCTGCACCCTCGGCTTCTCAGTCCGCGAGGGCTACGGAATGACCGAGTGCGCCCCCATCATCGCATTCCCGCGCATAGGCAACATCAAAATGGGCTCGGTCGGACAGCCTCTTAGCGGCATAGAAGCCCGCATCGTCGACGGCGAAATCGTCGTCAGGGGAGCAAACGTCACCTCGGGTTATTACCGCCGCCCCGAGGAAACCGCCGAGACCATACGCAACGGCTGGCTCTACACGGGCGATTTGGGCTATTTCGACGACGACGGCTTCCTCTTCATCACAGGCCGCCGCAAGGAAATCATCGTCCTTGCCAACGGCAAAAACGTCAACCCCGCCGAACTCGAAACAAACCTCCAACGCCAATGCCCCGATATCGTCGAGGCGGGCGTTTTGATGTATCAAAACACATTCTGGGCAATCATCAGGGTAAAACAGGAACTCGTCGACAAACTCGGCGCGGAAGGCGTCGAGGAACACATCCGCAATAACGGCGTCCTGCCCTATAACCGCAACGCCCCCACATATAAACGCATAATAAAAATCGCCCTCACAACCGACGAACTCCCGCGAACGCGCGTGGGCAAACTAAAACGCCACCTGCTCGCGGCATACATCGAAAACAAAAAGACACTTTCGGCCCGAGACAAATTGCCCGAGCCCGCCTCCCGAATCTATAAACAACTCAAAGACGTCCTCGCAAACCAGACTTCCGTCGCCGTCGATTGCGACGCCCATATGGAAATGGACTTGGGGCTTGATTCTCTCGGCAAAATTTCTGTCCAGTGCTTCGTGCAGGAAAACTACGGCGTAAAAATCGCGGAAAAGGATTTTCAGGATTACCCGACCCTGCGCCAGTTCGCCGAAATGGTCGAAAAAAACATGGATTCCGATTTCGACGGACAACTCAAAACCGTCTCTTGGGCGGACATCGTAAAATCGTGCGACGGCGCAAAGATCAACAAACCCAACGCCTTCCACTTCGCAACAATCTGGGCATTCAAAACCTTCGTAAAACTGCTCTACAAAGTGGAATATACGGGGTTGGAAAACCTGCCACGCGACGGCGCGGCAATACTTGCTGCAAACCACCAGTCCTATATCGACGGAATCTTCCTCGTCGGCGGCTGCTCAAAAGCCGAAATCTATAAAACATACTTCTTCGCAAAAATCCGCAATATAATAAAAAGCGGCGCAATCAGAAAGTTTGCCGATTTCAGCAACGTAATCGTTATGGACATAAACGACAACGTCAAGGATTCCATCGTAAAACTCGCCAAAGTCTTGAAGGACGGCGGCAGAATCGCAATCTTCCCCGAGGGAACGCGCACAAAAGACGGCGACGTCGCCGAGTTCAAGCCTACATTCGCAATCCTCGCCAAGGAAATGAACGCCCCCGTCATACCCGTGCGCATAAGCGGCGCATTCGAAAATATCCAGACGGGCAAAACCCTGCCCAAATTCGGCTCACATATCCGCGTCGATTACCTGCCCCCAATGGCCCCCAAAGACACCCAAACCTACGAGGATTTCGCCGCCGAAGTCCGCGCCGCAATTGTATCTGTCTCTTATACACATCTGACGCTGCCGACG
>ERZ1026945.105-NODE-105-length-40790-cov-16.508482_pt1 | contig 40790 bp, 26 predicted proteins | sample MGYA00519304_ERZ1026945 | MGnify/ENA primary metagenome ERZ1026945 (study PRJEB26926, sample SAMN06164619) | human gut metagenome | biome: ENVO:00009003; feature: ENVO:2100002; material: ENVO:00002003 | host: Homo sapiens | place: USA | collected 2012 ...
ATCGGCAAAGCCGATTGCCGCCACTTTCGAAAATGCAAAAGACCCAGCAAGCCGCTCCTCGCCCGTTTTACAACATTAAGCTGGTTCTAAGCTGTCCCGCTGGGCGGGTTTCCATTGCGGGGGTATAAATTAGAAAGTGGCGCGGATTGCCTACGGCAAAATCCGCTTTGAATTATTCATTTAAGTTGAGCCTACAAGCAATTCCAAGTAAACCCCGCGGCGTTCAGAAGTAGTCGGACGTTAGGCAAAAACGGGAGCTATAACTTCGGGCTCATTTTTTTGCATTTTATGATGGAAAAGTCGTCGCTTATATGAAACAATGACTTCTTATGAAACTAACGAAACTATTTATACTGTCGATGTGCTTGACGCCGATGTTTTCTTTCGGGGCACTCGTCGACGAAATGAAAATTTCCGACACGCTGCGCGAAATGTGGAACGACCCTGCGTTGAAGGCGAGAATCGCCCGCGGTATCGAGGAAAATCGCAAGGGGGATTTTTCGATAAAATTCGACAAAAAAGTGTCCGATTTGAAGGCGGAACTCGTGCGCCACGAATTCGTTTTCGGCGCGCCGACAATGGCTCTTGCCGCAGTGCAGGGCAAAGACGGGCACGAAGATGCCGACAGATTCGCGAAAATGCGTAAGTTCGTATGGGAGGATCTCTTCAACGGCGCGACAATATCCACACTCTGGAAATTCTACGAACCGCAGTCCGGTCAATACCGTTTCGAAAAAGACGCGCCCTTTATGCGATACCGCCCCGCGCCCGCAAAAATGCTCGAAATGTGCCGCGAGCTCGACCTCACTCCCCGAATGCACTGCCTTTCGTGGTTCAACGCCCAATGGTGCTTCCCCGACTGGGTTGAAAAGACATCTGAGATGAGCGAAGTTGCGTCCGACCGTTATTTCAAAAAAATCTGCGAACGCTTCGGAGACGAAGTCCGCTATTGGAATATCGCCAACGAATACTGCCGTTTTTACGATGCGGAAGTCAGAAAATACATGCACCGCGATCCCGCCTACAAGGCGTTCGTCGAAGCCCGCAAGCATCTTCCCGAAAGCGCGGTTTTTACCTACAACGAGCTCTCCGAATGTTGGTACGACGCCTACAACAACCGCGAATACGCGCCGACTTATCTGATTGTCCAGAACCTGCTTTTGCGCGGCTGCAAAGTTGACGAACTTGGTATGCAGCTGCATATTTTCTCCGAACGCCAATGGGCGGATACGTTGCAGGGCAGAACCCTCTCTCCCCAAGTTTTGTTTACCGCGCTCGACGTCTACGCGGGCTTAAACATTCCGCTCCAAATAACCGAAATCACAATCCCCGGACTCCCCGAGGGCGAAGTCGGCGAGGCGAATCAGGCGTTTATTGCCGAGAATTTTTACAGACTCTGGTTCAGCCATCCGAACGTGAAGTCCATCACTTGGTGGCACACGGTAGACGGCACTTCGAAGGCGGAGGGCAAATGGAAGTCGGGTATTTTGAGATTCGATTTCTCCAAGAAAAAAGTCTACTATGTTCTCCAAAAGCTCATAAAGGAGGAATGGACGACCAAGGTTGCGGCGCAGTCCGACACGGATAAACTGGCGTTCCGCGGCTTCTACGGGAAATACAAAATCACCTACACTTTGGACGGCAGAAAGTACGAAAAAATTATCCTCCTGAACAAAGAGGGCTTGAAGGCGTATAAACTCTCCGCCGAAGACAGGCAGGCGACACTCTCGACTAACTAAGAGCGGCGGACGCATAAAAAAAGGGCTTGGGCGGAAATATTCACCGCATGCAAGTCCTTTTTTTTATGCCCGAACGCCAGTAGTTGCCCGTGTCGGATTTTTGTCACGCGATTAGCTTTTATCCGTCCCCGAACGGACTTTTTGTTCATTCGGAACGTCATTGTTTGTGCGGAATTTTATTGTTCAAATCCGCTCGGCTTGGGAACACATAAAAAAACTTTAATCAAAAAGCAAAGGCGGTATTTTTATATGACGGGCACAGGCGCGGATTGCTGCGCAATACCCGCTTTGCCAAACGCCTACACAACTCTAACAAAAAATCAAAGACACAAAGTTGGGGGAAGCGCGGAAATATTACGCGGATGCGTAATCCGCGCTCGGGGGCAAAGCCCCCGCAATGGAAACCCGCCCAGCGGGTTATTTGGAGATTATGAGAAGGAGGTCGTTGGCGGTTTTGGAGTCCTTGCCTGCGGGCGATGCGCCGAATTCAATACGGGCATCTTTGCCGCCAACCGAAAAACGACTACCGAGCGTGTAGGGTTGTCCATTGAGCTTGAAAACCGAATCGCTCAACGCCGAATCCCTGTCGATAAGCGTTACAAGCGGATATGTTCCCGGCTTGATTTTCGCGTCTTTAACCTCGAAGAAAAATTCCAACCCGCGGGCTTTTATTTCGTTGAAAGTCAGCCTCGGCGGCGTATCGCCCTTGATTATGAAGTTGAAGCGGAAAGACCAAACATCGTGGTTCGTCGCGAAAATTTCGTCTATAACCGCGCCCGTTCCGAACGCAAGCTGCGAATTTCCGTTCAAAACAATTTCGGGGCCGCAACGCGTATTGAGCGACACTTCGGGGTGGACGGCAACCACGCAAAACACACTGCCCTTGACAAACATTTTGGTATTTTCAAGCTCGATATTCGCCACGCCGCCCCACGTTCTCTTGTGCCAGAACGAGAAGCTCAGGTTGCGGCCAATCTCGACATTACAGTCCTGCAAATGGATTTTTCCCGGCGACAATTCCGAATTCCACCCGTAGCGCAACTTGATTGTCTTGCCCTTTGCGAAAACAAGCTTCGGGGCGTCGAAGCCGAGCCCGCCGATATTCAAATTCTGGTCGAACTCCACAGTCTGTCCCGGGCGCACCGTCAAATTGTCCACCGAACACGGTTTGATTTTGTAGAGGTCGGTCTTGTAGTGGTAACTTCTGCCGAAATTACAGTTGCTGATTTTGAAGCCGCCTTCGGGGGTTTTTTCGCCGACTTGTCCGACGTAAAATTCGAGGCCGAACAGCGACGAAGCCGCCGTTGCGATGAAAAATAAAAGTAGTCTTTTTGTCATAAATTGAACCCAGCTAATAAGACAAATAGAATAGTCGCCCGCCCGAATAGTCAAGCTTTTATCTGGACGGTTTTTTCGACTTCGCCAATTCTTGCGCAATCGTGAAGCGCACAAGCGATTCGAGCCGTTGAAGTTCGTCGAAGTCAACATCGGCGTCTCCCCGCGCCTTTTCGGCGGCGTCCAGAGCCTCCTGCTTTGCCTTCGCAATGTCGGCGTCGGTCAATTTCGAAACGTCAATAGCCGCCTCCGTCAACACCGAAACCACATCGCCCATACAACGCGCGTAGCCCTTGTCTATGGCAATGCTTTCGGTCGACCCGTCGGTTTTAGAGACCAGCACCGCGCCTTCGTCGAGCTTGGTAATCAGCGGTATGTGTCCCGCCATAATTCCGACCTCGCCCGACGCCGCAGGCAGCGTAATCATTGCAAGATTCTCCTGAGAGTGCCACGCCACGCCTTCGGGGGTGATAATTTCGAGACTCAAAGCCATTTTACCTTCGCGCTCCAACCGCCATTACTTGCCCGCCGAAGTCTTGGCACTCGCCTCCAAAACCTCGTCAATCGAGCCTTTAAGATAGAAATCGTTTTCGTTTACCTTGTCCAATTCGCCTTCGAGAATCATCTTAAAGCCTCGGATAGTTTCCGACACGGGCACATACTTGCCCGAAATGCCGTTAAACACTTCCGAAACGAACATCGGGTGCGACAAATACTTCTGAACCTTGCGCGCGCGAGAGACCGTAAGTTTGTCTTCGTCCGAAAGCTCGTCTATACCCAAAATTGAGATGATATCCTGCAAGTCCTTGTATCGTTGCAACACCGACTGCACGCCGCGGGCGACCTTGAAGTGTTCTTCGCCGACAATGTCGGGGGCAAGCGCATTCGAAGTCGACGCCAACGGGTCGATTGCGGGATAAATCCCCAACGCCGCAATCGAGCGGTCGAGGACGATAGTCGAATCCAAGTGCGCAAACGTGTTCGCGGGCGCGGGGTCGGTCAAGTCGTCCGCGGGAACATAAACCGCTTGGAACGACGTGATAGAGCCTTTTTTCGTCGAGGTGATTCGCTCCTGCAAAGCGCCCATTTCCTGCGCGAGCGTCGGCTGATACCCCACCGCCGACGGCGAACGGCCCAGCAGCGCGCTAACTTCGCTACCCGCCTGCGAGAATCTGAAAATATTGTCGATGAACAGCAGAACGTCCTGCGCCTGCTTGTCGCGGAAATATTCCGCCATTGTGAGCGCAGTCAACGCCACGCGCATACGCGCCCCCGGCGGTTCGTTCATCTGGCCGTAAACAAGCGCAACTTTCGACTTGTCGGGGTCTTTCGGGTCGATAACGCCCGAGTCAATCATTTCGTGATACAAGTCGTTGCCTTCGCGCGAACGCTCGCCCACGCCCGCAAAAACCGAGAATCCGCCGTGAGCCTTCGCGATGTTGTGGATAAGCTCCATAATCACGACCGTCTTGCCGACGCCCGCGCCGCCGAACGCGCCAACCTTGCCGCCTTTGAGGAACGGACAAATCAAATCGATGGGCTTTATGCCCGTTTCGAGAATTTCCGCGCGTGTGCTCTGCTCGGAAAGCGCGGGGGCATTGCGGTGAATCGGCAGACGCTCCTTTGTCGCGACTTCGCCGCGCTTGTCGACGGGTTCGCCCAAGACGTTGAAAATTCTGCCGAGCGTTGCATTGCCCACGGGCACGCTAATCGGCGCGCGCGTGTCCACAACTTCCGAGCCGCGCTTCAAGCCTTCCGAAGACGTCATCGCTACGGTTCTGACAACGCCGTCGCCGAGCTGCTGCTGGACTTCCAACACGATTTTTTCGCGCCCGCCGTTGAGTTCGACTTCCGTTTCGAGGGCATTGTAGATGTTGGGAATCGCCGATTCGTCGAACTTAACGTCCACGACCGCGCCGATAACCTGCACTATTGTTCCGATATTTTTTCTTTGTTCGTCCATTGCCGTAATTTTTAAATTCTACGAATTGTTTTCCAGAGCCTGCGCGGCGGAGGCGAGCTCCAAAATCTCCGTCGTAATCGAGCTTTGCCGCGCCTTGTTGTATTCCAGCGTCAGCGACTGTATCAGCGAGTCCGCATTGTCGCTTGCGCTTTTCATCGCCACCATACGCGCCGAGTGTTCGCTCGCCTTCGCGTCCAACGCCATATAGTGCAACGCCTGTTTAATGTAAAATTGCGGAAGCTCCGCGGCTATCTCGCCTGCGGACGGCTCGAAAACAAACCGCCTGTCCTCCTTCAAATGAGTTGCCACGTCCAGCTTGTAAGAGCTTTTGAGCCGCTCGACAAACCAGTTGATGTCGTCCACGGGCGCGATTTTAACAAGCGTCGGCTCCTGCCTGAGCGTGTTTATGTAAAGCGGATAAAGCACTTCGATAGAGCCGAAACCCTCGTCCTTTGCCGTCTGCATAGCGAAGTCGGCAATCTTGCGTGTTTCGGCGAATTTCACATAGTCGCTGAGCTTGAAATTCGCCAGAACCTTCCTGCCCGAGCGCGCCAAAAAACGCGCCGCGCGGACGCCGACGGTTATGAATTGCGCGTCGTCGCCGAATTCCGACAACGCCTTGAAAAGATTCGTATTCAACCCGCCGCAAAGTCCCTTGTCGGTTGAAAACACAATCACGAGCCGCCTGCCGCCCTTGGAAAGCTGCAAACCCTTGGCAATCACACTACGGATTTCCGCGCCGACACATTCGGTCAAGTCCATAAGCAGCGTCGCATACGCGCGCCCCGACTCCGCGCATTGCTGAGCTTTGCGCATTTTGGACGCCGCCACAAGCTCCATCGCGTGCGTAATCTGCCCCGTGCTTTTAACCGCCTTAATGCGGTTGCGGATTTCGCGCATACCCTTCATATTCCGTCAACCTCCGAGAGCTACGCGAACGTTTTTTTCCATTGCCCGCAGGCGTCTTTGAGCATTTCCGCGAGCTCGTCGCCGAGGATTTTGTCCTTCAAAATCCTGTCCAGAACCCCTTTGCCGCGGCTCTGCATAAATTCCTCGAAACTCCTTTCGGCTTCGCCAATGCGCTTGACGTCGATGTCGTCGAAGAATCCGTTTTGCAACGCCCATAAAATCGAAATTTCCATAGACGCGGATTTCGGCGAATTGTTGTTTTGCTTCATAATCTCCACGAGCCTGTCGCCCTTGTCGATAATCGCCTTCGTGCGCGCGTCCAAGTCCGAGCCGAATTGCGCAAACGCAGCAAGTTCCTTGTATTGGGCATATTCGCCTTTGAGCTTGCCCGCGACCTGTTTAAACGCCTTCATCTGCGCCGACGAGCCCACGCGCGAAACCGAAATGCCCACCGAAATCGCGGGGCGCACTCCTTGGTTGAACAAGTCCGTTTCGAGGAAAATCTGCCCGTCCGTAATCGAAATAACGTTTGTGGGGATATACGCACTCACATCGCCCTGCTGCGTTTCGATAATCGGCAACGCCGTCAGCGACCCGCCGCCGTTGTTTTCGTCCAGACGCGCCGAACGCTCCAACAGGCGCGAGTGCAAATAGAACACGTCGCCCGGATACGCTTCGCGTCCCGACGGACGCTTCAACAAAAGCGAGACTTGGCGGTATGCCGCCGCGTGCTTCGACAAATCGTCATAGACAATGAGCGCGTCCATACCGTTTTGCATGAACCATTCGCCCATCGCGCAGCCCGCGTAGGGCGCAATGTAGAGGTTGGCGGCGTTTTCCGAAGCCGACGCCACGACAATAATCGTGTATTCGAGCGCGTCGTGCTTTTCCAAAAGCTGAATCGTGCGGGCAATGTTGGCATTCTTCTGCCCGATTGCCACATACACCGAGTATACGGGGCGGAAATTCCCGTCGCCCGAGGCAAGCCCTTCGCGGTTAATCCGCGCCTGATTTATAATCGTGTCGAGGGCAATAGACGTCTTGCCCGTGCAGCGGTCGCCGATGATAAGCTCGCGCTGTCCGCGCCCGACCGGAATCATCGCGTCGACTTCCAAAATGCCCGTTTGCAATGGTTGGTTGACCGACTTGCGCGGCAGAATTCCCGGGGCAATCTTTTCGACGGGGTAAAATTCCTCGGCGGCAATGTCGCCCTTCCCGTCGAGGGGTCTGCCCAGAACGTCGACCACCCTGCCCAGCAGACACTTGCCAACGGGCACACTCAAAAGTTTGCCCGTAGTCTGCCCTTCGTCGCCTTCGTTGAGCGAGGACGTGTCGCCGAGCAACACACATCCGACTTCCGTTTCGCCCAAATTCAGCGCAATGCCGAAAACCCCGTTTTTAAACGCAATCATTTCGTTGTACATCGCCTGACTCAGACCGTCCAGACGCGCAACGCCGTCGGCAAGAGCCGTTATTTTCCCGACATTGCGGCGTTTTCCCGCGCTTTCGAGGGCTTCGATTTTTGCGTTAATTTCCTTTAAAATCTCGTTCATTTTCTCTACGGTTATTTTGTTTTACAGTCTTGCGCGAGCCTTTCGAAGTCGGCGCGTATCGAGCTTTCGTAAATGTCGTCGCCCACCCGCACGCGGATTCCGCCAAGCAGACTTTCGTCCACCTTCCGCGAAACCGCGACGCCTTCGCCCGCCTTCGCGCGGATTCTCGCCGCAAGCTTTTCGAACGTTTCTTCGGAAAGCTCGCCCGAGGTTTCCACCGACGCGCTTTGGCGTTGCAAAAGCGGCTTGATAGCCTTTCGGTATTCTTCCAACACCCTCAGCCGAGAGCCTTTGGCAACCGACGCCTCAACATATGCGCAGACCGCCTTCACGCGCTCGGCTTCTATGGTTCCGTTTTGCGCGGCGGAAAGCTTTACGAGGGTTTTTGCGAGTTCGCGGGCGTTCATATCCGTCAAATCTCCAATTTTTCGGCGGCAAGTTCGGCGAGTTTCGCGCGTTGTTCGGGCGTCAAAACCCCGTCTACGGCCTTCCGCGCGGCATTGACGGCGAGTGAGGCTATTTCCGCTTTCAGCTCGTCGCGCATTTTCGCCTTTTCGGCGGCAATGGCGGCTTCGTTTTTCTTCAAAAGCTCTTCGGCTTTTTCCGATGCCTGTGCGAGGGCGCGTTCTACAACCGCCTTGGCTTCGGCGCGGGCGTCCTTCAAAATCTTCGCGCTTTCGCCGACGGCTTCGGCAATCTTGGCTTCGGAATCCTTTTGGGCGCGGCCGAGCTCTTCGGCGGCGCGCTTGGCGTCGTCAAGACCCTTCTGGATTTCGTCGCGCCTTTGCTGGGCGACTTTCGAAACGGGTCTGAACACGAAGTAATACAGAGCCGCCGCCACAATCGCGAACGACAACCCCTGACTTACCAGCAGTTGCCATTCCACGCCGAATTCCGAAAGAAATCCGAACGGGGATTCCGATGCCGCCAATATCAGTTGCATACCCAACCTTTATTATTGACGACCCTATTACAGGAACAACGCATAAAACGCCACAGCTTCGGCGAGCGCCATACCCAGAATAGCCAGAACCATAACTTTGCCCGAAGCCCCTGGGTTTCTGCCGACGGCCTCCACGGCCTTCGCACCCACAAAAGCCACACCCAAAGCCGCGCCAAGGCAGCCGAGCGCGCCCTGAATGTCGCCGCTAATGTTTACTTGATTTACGGTTTCAGCGATTATGTCTATCATAATATTTCCTTGTTGTATTGTTGTTAAAAATTAGAGATGAATGAAAAATTTTTCCGTTTTGCCTCCCTCGGTCAAATCCGCCAAGAATAAAGCCTTTCGCGCCCTACTCTTCGCCTTCGGTGTTCGTCAAAAGCCCGATATAGACCGCAGTCAGCAGCGAGAACAAGAACGCCTGAATCAGCCCGATAAGCATTTCCAGCAAATAGAACGGCAGCGGAATAATCCACGAGACTATCTTCGGCAGCTTGAACGACAAATTGTGCATATTTTCAAGCAATACTTCGCCCCCGAAATTGTTCCCGAACAGTCGGAACGACAGCGAAAGCAGCCTCATCAAAATCGAAACCACGTCGATGCAGCCGACGGCAAAGAACACGAAAAACAGCGCTATGTAAATCGGCAGCGCGACCTCGGCCTTGTTGGCCTTGTTGCCGAACGTCTCGTGCGCGAACGCCTTGACGCCCGCAAACTTGTATACAAAATAAATCCACGCCCCGAACGAAATAATAGCCAGCGCGAGCGTCGTGTTCAAGTCGGTGTTCGCGGGGCGCAAAAATGGCACAAACGCCTTCGTCTGCGCGTCCTCCACGCCGACCGACCCGACCCCAGGCAGCAGCCCGCTCCAATTCATAATCAGAATGTAGCAGAAAATGCCAATCAACAGCGGGAACGCCGCGCGGAACGCCTTTTTGCCCATAATCGGCTCGAAAATTCCGCCGAGCGCGTCAAGCAGCGTTTCCACAACCATCTGCCCTTTGCTCGGAACAAGCTTTGCCCCGCCGCGGATAAGGAACCTGAAAAGCGCAATAATCACAAACGCGAAAATCCACGTCGTAACCATAGAATTCGTAATCGGAAACCCCGCTATATCGAAGAGCGCGTGCGCCTTGACTTCCGACGCTTCAAGCGTGGCGGTTGCGCCCAGACTCAGTGCGAGTGCAAGAACTTTTTTCATTGTTCCGTAATTCCCCATTGTCGTGCTTAGTTTGTAGAATATGAGTCCCGCCGCAAATTTTAGTCAAGCTTTTTTTGAGCGGCAATTTCCTCTGCTTCGTCTATTCTCGCGCCTCCTCTTTTCATATCTTGTCCAGTCTTTTTCAAAAAAGAGTTGATAACCCCGCGCGAAAGTCGAAAATACCGCACCTATGCTAAGACTCGACAAAACAAGACCCTACGATGTCATCGTTTGCGGCGCGGGACATGCCGGTTGCGAAGCTGCCCTTGCCGCTGCGCGGATGGGCGCGGATACCCTCCTGCTGACGGGCAACGTCGACACAATCGCCCAAATGAGCTGCAACCCCGCAATCGGCGGACTCGCCAAGGGGCATATCGTCCGCGAAATCGACGCGCTCGGCGGCGAAATGGCGGTCAACGCCGACGCCACGGGTATCCAGTTCCGCGTCCTTAATATGTCCAAAGGGCCCGCAGTCCAGTCTCCCCGCGCCCAGTGCGATAAAAAGGCATACCAGTTTCGAATGAAGTCCGTTCTCGAACATACGCCCAACCTAACCCTCTTTCAGGCGGAGGCTGTCGAACTTCTGGCGGAAAACGGCAAAGTTTCGGGGGTCGCCACAAACTTGGGGGCGGAGTTCGCCGCAAAAACCGTGGTGCTTACAACGGGCACATTCTTGAAGGGGCTGATGCACGTAGGCAGCGCAAAAACCGTCGGCGGCAGAATGGGCGACTTCGCCTCGAACCGCCTTTCCGACAGCCTCCTAAAAAACGGCATAAAACTCGGACGCTTGAAGACGGGAACTCCCGCCCGCATACTCGGACGCTCAATCGACTTCTCCAAGTGCGCAATCCAATACGGCGACGCCCGCCCCACCCTCTTCGGCTTCTACGACACCTACCCAGACGCCGACCCCGCTGCGTTCTCATCCGCTTCCGACCGCGCCGCGCAACCCGCACCCGAATACCCCGATTCGTTTTTGGAGTCAATCTACCCCGACATTCCCGATTCCGCCGCGCGCCGCCGCGAGGTTCTCGACGCCCGCCGCAGGAACTTGCAGGCATTGTTCCACGTGGAACAGTCCCGCGCATTCGGCGATTTCGTCGGCTTCGGCCGCAACCAGCTCTGCTGCTTCGAGACCGACACCAACGCGCAAACAAAGTCGGTCATAATGCAAAATCTCAAACGCTCCGCAATGTACGGCGGCGAAATAAAGGGAATCGGGCCCCGCTATTGCCCGAGCATCGAAGACAAAATGGTGCGCTTTGCCTCGCACGAAACGCATAAACTCTTTCTCGAGCCCGAGGGACGCTTCACCGACGAATGGTATATCAACGGGCTTTCAACATCGATGCCCCTCGATGTCCAGCTCGAAATAATCCGCTCTGTCGCGGGGCTCGAACGCGCCGAAATCGTCCGACCCGCCTACGCCGTCGAATACGATTACGCCCCGCCCACGCAGCTCAAAGCCACCCTTGAATCGAAGATCGTAGACGGGCTTTTCTGCGCGGGGCAAATCAACGGCACCAGCGGCTACGAAGAGGCCGCCGGACAGGGTTTGATAGCGGGCGCAAACGCCGCCGCCAAAGTCTTCGGCAAAACCCCCGTCATCTTGAAGCGGCACGAAAGCTATATCGGCGTTCTCATCGACGACCTCGTCACAAAGGGCACGCGCGAACCATACCGAATGTTCACCAGCCGTGCCGAATACCGCCTCCTGCTGAACCATTCAAGCGCGCAAACGCGCCTTTTCACCGCCGCAAGCTCGCTCGGACTTCTTCCCGAAGCCCGCCGCCGCAAAATCGCCGCGCAAATCGACACCATAAACGAATACGTCGAACGCTTCGAACGCGGCGGCGAGTCTCTGCGACTGCGCCGCGACGGCGACCCCGCCTTGAAGACCCTTCCCACCGACTTTCTCGCGCTTCCCGATTCCGTCCGCGAAGAAGTCCTCTACCGCGTCGTTTACCGCGGCTACCTCGAACGCGATATGCGCCAAATCGAAAAGTCGCGCAACTACGAAAATATCCGCATTCCCGAAAACACCGACTTCTCGCAAGTCAGGGGTTTGCGCATCGAGGCCGCGCAAAAACTCAAAGAGTTTGCGCCCATGACCGTCGGACAGGCGTCGCGCATCTCGGGCGTCTCCCCCGCCGATGTCAACGTCCTGATAGTCCACATCAAGGCCTTCTTCCAGTCCGAATAGCCCGCCCCCTCCATATATAAAAAAGCGAATGTTCTACGTGGAACATTCGCCTCGCTTTTTTTTGAAAAGTCAGACCCTACTTTGCGGCATTCGCCGCGGGTTCGTCGAAGTCGCAAAGTTGGTCGAAAAGCAGCCCGTCGCAGTTCTGCGTGTAAACAGACTTCGTCCTCTTGTCCTTCGCATCGTCCTCCCAGCGCATCGAACAGTTATAGAACTTCACGTCTTTTACATTGGCAATCACCAGCGCATACTGCGGAGCTTTGCCGCCCCAGATAAGCGGCACATTCACGTTCCTAATGTCGTCTACGTCCACGATTTTGTATCCGCATTTCGTCATATTGAATCGGCAGTTGTAGAAGCGTATGTCGCTCACCTTTTTGTCCTCGTCCGCCGCGATTACCGAGAACGCGCCGCCTTCGAAGTGGCAGTTGTCGAACGTTACGTCCTTTGTGTAGCCGTCGCCGTAGCCCCTGCCCCATTTTATATTATCCGCGAGAATTTTCAGCGGATGGTCGGAGTATATCCGCATGTTCGAGAACGAAATTCCCTCTATGTCCACACCCTCCTTCTTCGAGCAGTATCTGTTGGTGATGTCGATTCCGCTTCTGGCATTCTTCACCACGATGTTCGAGAACGCGCAACGCCTAATTTTGTCCGTTCCCACGGCGATTCTAATAGCATTGCAGCGCGTTTCCAGCAGACAGTTCGTAATCACGACATTTTCGAGCGGCTTTTTCACCTTCAAACGCTTGTTCTGTGCGCGCAGCGTAATGCTGTCGTCCTCCGACTTTATGTCGCAGTCCGAGACAATCACATTCTGGCACGCGTCTATGTCGATGCCGTCGTTGTTGTGTCCGCGCCAGTCGTTTTGGATTCGTATCTGTGTTGCCAAAACACTCTCGCATCCCAAGAAGAAACACGTCCATTGCGGCGCATTGTAAAGCCTGATGTTTCGCACCGTCACATTCTTCGATTCGCAGAAATAAAGCATCTGCGCGGGTCTCCACTTTGGATACTTGAACACCTGCGGATACTTTACCTTCGCGTTTTCGGGGTTAGTCAGCCAGAAATGCAATCCGTTGCCGTCGATGATCCCGCCGCCGCAGACCTCCACATTTTCAACTTCCAACGCTACAAGCAGATGCGCTCCGCTCGTATGCTCCGACGGAATCGCCTTGTTCTGAATCCACGCATCGTCGGCATTGTAGTCTTCCTTGTCGGGGCTTCCTTTTAGAACCGCAACATTCGCAACTTCGAAACGGATGTTGTTCCTCAAATAGATGGTGCCCGAAACCCACACGCCCGAGTCCAGCACCACCGTTCCGCCTCCCGCCGCCGCACAGGCGTCAATCGCCTTTTGAATCGCGGCAGTGTCTTTTGTTTTGCCGTCGCCGACTCCGCCGAAGTCGCGCGGGTTAAACACCGTCTGCGGCGCGCCATAAACCGCCACCGCGCTTATTATATATATCAGTATGTTTCTAATCATATATGGATTTACTTTGAGATACGCCAGCCTATTTTCCGTAATTCGTCGCGTCAAGATTTTTCCATACCTCCGGCCCCGCGCCGAAAAATTCCCATTCCCCCCTCCCCAAAAAAACGGACCACAAAACTGCCCCATTTTGACATTTTTTTGCACTTATGTATAGTTTCTCCTGCGCATAGCCCTAAAACGTCTAAAAATGGCATTTTTGGCCTTCTATCGCGATTTAGCCCAAAAAGCCGATTTTTTTCCGAAAAACAGCTTCGCCCCATCGTTTTTTGACCATCCCAATTCCCCTGATTCGGGTACGGGGCGGGGGAAGATTTTAACCTGCTCTGTATCCTTCTGCGTGCCGCCTTGCGAAAATGTTCCATATGGAACAATAGCGAATGCCTTCCTCGTTCTTATTTACGGTGTGGATTTCTTCGTGTCCCTTACGCGATATATTTTCCCCTTTTCCCAGTAAACATTTATTCCCTCCGCGAGGCCCCCCGCAAAATTATCTATTGCAATCCGCCCCGCATTTTTGTAGATAAATAGCCGTGTCAAAAAGCCTCGAACTATCTCCTCCCTAAAAAAATCTTATGGAAATCGAAGACTTTAACAAAAAGCAAAACCCGTTCCCGTCTCCCAGCCGCAACAGCGCAACTTTCCGCGCACGCGAAAGCTCGGATTTTTCCCGTTCAACTCCGAAATACAGCCTCCCGCACCCTTCGGACGATTCTCCCTCGGCCCAAATCCCCGAAAAACGCGTCCGCGCCCTCACCGTTTTGCGCCTCATCTCCGCTTCCCTTGCAAGCGCATTCATCTGCGGCTTCATCGCGGCATTCGCGCTTTTTTATCCCGAATTGTTCCCGTATTACAGCGTCGCATTTTTCGTTGTCGCATTCGCCCTGTATGTTTTCGGAATGCTTTCCGCCTCCTTCCTGATAGCCGCGGGCGTCTATATCGGCATGAATTCGAAATAATCCCGCCCCGTTTCCGACCCCGAGCGTCTTCTCCGCGTCCGAAATCCGCGCCGATACAAAAAATGTTCCATATGGAACATTTTTTTCTTTCTCCCGACGCCTCGCACCCCGACTATTCGACACTTCAAAAGTTCCAAAAGTTGAACCCCGCGCGATTACCCATTTCTCGGACAAGCTTCCCCGTCGGCATCGGCGGAGATTCCCGCCCTCAATAGGCATCGTTCAGCCCTCCGCGTCTACCTGCGCTTGGCAACGGCAAACGCATATAAATTTTTGTATCCGGCTTTCGCAAGAGTCTTCGCACATTCGTTGATTGTCGCGGCTGTCGTAATAACGTCGTCGAGTATCACAATCTTTTTGTTCCTATCCTCCGCCAGTCCCGACTTCGAAAGTCCGAACGAGTTTTTCACATTCTCCGCCCTTTCCGCTCTCGTAAGCTTCGTCTGCGTCGATGTCGACTTCCGCCTCGCAAGCAGATTTTCAACCCTCAGCCCAAGTTCGGGCGCGAGGTCGCAAATCCGCCGCGCAATCAGCTCCGATTGGTTGAATCCCCTTTTCATCTTTCGCAGAGCGTATAGCGGCACGGGCACAATCACCGCGCCCATCAAAAATTCGCGCGTCTTGGGGTTTGCAAGCGCAATCTTGGCCATATCGTCGGCAGCAAGCCGCAACTTCGAATATTTCAGAGCGTGGACAATATCTTTAACCGCGCCGTCGAACGTCGTAGCGCATAACACCTCCTTGTAGGCTATTTTCATATCCATACAGTGAACGCAGCCGTTTACATCCGGCATATTGTTCGCGCCCAAAATCTCGCCGCAAAGCTTGCATTTCCCTCCTACGGGCAAAATTATATTTTTTGCGCATTCATTGCAGAGCAGGGCATATCTCCCCTTCGGATTTATCCTTCCGCAGCCAACACACAGCCGCGGAATAAACAAATCCGCAAGCGCAAAAATCTTCACGCTTATTCCTCCTATTATGCCCGCAATGTCATTCATTTTTTTTACTTCGCCCATAGCGTCGTTGGTTCCGTCGAACATGTCAACCGCATTTTTTCGTCTGAATTATTTCTATTAAATTCTATCATTTTTTATTCTGCCTACCCTCCATTAGTTCCCCCCAACGCTTCCGATTAGCCAACCCAGTCAAACCAATCAAAAACATCAAACTAAGTGGGTAAAATATAGCCTCGAAAAATTTATTTTTCCACCGGATTTTTCGCCATTCTTCAACACACGTTGTAAGTCAAAACGCCCAAAGTTTTGATGAGGGGCGGGGGGTAAACACCCTAAAAACGGGGTAAAAATCGATAAAAAATGCATAAAAAAGGCTCGAAAACGCCTAGAAAATGACGTGAATTTGCTCCAAAATATCCAACGAATCAAAAGTTCGATACGCGGGGCAGGGGGCAAAACAGTGGATTTTGTGGGCTTCCGATACGAAAAAAATCCTCAAAAAATTTTTAAATCCGTCCTCAAAATCCTCTCCAAAAAACTCCCCCGAAATGCCTTCCTAACCCTGACGAGGAGGCGGGCGATTACGATTGGAGTCCCGAAAATCTCGCCAATTCTCATCTGAAATCCCTCCCCTGTCGCGCTCATCTTTCTGTTTTTTTGCCTTACTTCTCTTTGAAAGCCCTCAATTCTTCGCTCAAAAACTCAATATTTTTTGTTTTTGTCGCTGCTGGGGAGATATGTTTTGCCTACTTTTTTCTTTCTAAAAGCCCTTCGTTTAGCCCTTGCCCGACCGTTTTTATGCCTCGTTCGCAAGGATAAACCCGAAAAAGACAAAAAATTTTCATTCCTTGCTTCCCGCTCGGAAATCCGTTCTCTCAGCGGATTAGCGGGCGATTGGCGCGTCCTGTCCGACGCCGGAAAACTAAAAAAAATAAAAAAAGTTCTTGACTGTTGCTTGGCGATATGCACCATGGGAGGTCTTTTCCATTAAGGAAGGGAGTTGAAAACGAATCCGCGAGGGTTCGGAAAAAAGTTGAAAAAAACTTAAAAAAACTCTTGACATTGAAAAAATGTTTCGCCTTAATGGGAGGCTCTTTCACTCGGGAAAGGGGCTTCTGATAAAGCTCATTGAGTGAAGAGAAGAAGTTCTTTGAAATTTACTAAGTACGATTGTGCGAACCAGCCAAAAATTTTTTTGGCAAACAACTTTGAAATATAAGTCCAACGAATCGAATAGTTAAAAAACGATACAGACGTTGAACTTTCAAAAAATCTTAAAAAAAGATTTTACGGAGAGTTTGATTCTGGCTCAGAGTGAACGCTGGCGGCGTGGTTAAGACATGCAAGTCGAGCGAGAACAAAAGCGTAGCAATACGTGGATGAGAAAGCGGCGAACGGGTGCGTAACACGTAAGCAACCTGCCTTAAAGACGGGGATAGCTCGGGGAAACTCGAATTAATACCGGATGTGGTTCTTCAACGCATGTTGAAGATACTAAAGCTTGAAATGGCGCTTTAAGAGGGGCTTGCGGCCTATCAGCTTGTTGGTGAGGTAACGGCTCACCAAGGCAAAGACGGGTAGCGGGTCTGAGAGGACGATCCGCCACACTGGAACTGAGACACGGTCCAGACACCTACGGGTGGCAGCAGTTTCGAATCATTCACAATGGGGGCAACCCTGATGGTGCAACGCCGCGTGGGGGATTGAAGGTCTTCGGATTGTAAACCCCTGTCACACAGGACTAAACGCGAGGTTCATAGCCTCGTCTGAATTAACTGTGAGAGGAAGTAGTGGCTAACTCCGTGCCAGCAGCCGCGGTAATACGGAGACTACGAGCGTTACTCGGATTCACTGGGCGTAAAGGGAGCGCAGGCGGACTGGTGTGTTATGTGTGAAATACCGGGGCTTAACTCCGGAGCTGCGCGTAAAACTATCAGTCTAGAGACTTGGAGAGGTAAGCGGAATTTCCGGTGTAGCGGTAAAATGCGTAGATATCGGAAGGAACACCGAAGGCGAAGGCAGCTTACTGGACAAGATCTGACGCTCAAGCTCGAAAGCGTGGGGAGCGAAAGGGATTAGATACCCCTGTAGTCCACGCCCTAAACATTGTACACTAGGTATTGGAGGAATCATCCCCTTCAGTGCCCCAGCTAACGCGATAAGTGTACCGCCTGAGGACTACGACCGCAAGGTTAAAACTCAAAGAAATTGACGGGGGCCCGCACAAGCGGTGGAGCATGTGGCTTAATTCGATGCAACGCGAAGAACCTTACCTGGGTTTGACATGTATCTGAATATAGCTGAAAGGTTATAGTCCTTCGGGACAGGTATACAGATGCTGCATGGCTGTCGTCAGCTCGTGTCGTGAGATGTTCGGTTAAGTCCGGCAACGAGCGCAACCCTCGCCCTATGTTACTAACAGGTCAAGCTGAGGACTCTTAGGGGACAAACTCGGATTCGAGTGGGAAGGTGGGGATGACGTCAAGTCAGTATGGCTCTTACATCCAGGGCTGCACACGTGCTACAATGGCCGGTACAGAGGGAAGCCAGACCGTGAGGTTGAGCGGAACCCGAAAGCCGGTCCCAGTTCGGATTGGATGTCTGCAACTCGACTCCATGAAGCCGGAATCGCTAGTAAAGGCGTATCAGCTACGACGCCTTGAATACGTTCCCGGGCCTTGTACACACCGCCCGTCAAGTCATGAAAGCCGGTTTCGCCCGAAGTTCGTGAGCTAACTCGCAAGAGAGGCAGCGACCTAAGGCAAGGCTGGTGATTGGGACTAAGTCGTAACAAGGTAGCCGTAGGGGAACCTGCGGCTGGATCACCTCCTTTCTAAGGAGAAGTTCTGATGCATAGAGATATGCATGTAAGAATGAGGATGGGGTTTGCGCAATTGTACTTAGTAAATTTCGATGAACGTATGAAGTTCATTGAAAGTCGGGAATAAGGAATTTAGGAAGAGTTAGGATTAAAAAGAGAATCCGAGGCTGTTGAATTTGGGGCCGTAGCTCAGTTGGAAGAGCGGCTGATTTGCATTCAGCAGGTCATCGGTTCGAACCCGTTCGGCTCCACCAAAAAGCAAGAGGGCTCATAGCTCAGTTGGTTAGAGCACACGCTTGATAAGCGTGGGGTCGATGGTTCAAGTCCATCTGGGCCCATATTTCCGATAAAAGGATTTAGTTCATTGACAGTATGTAAGACGAGATTTAAGAAACATAGAAGATTGAAAGTTTTTCAAGCGAGTAAATTATACAATGTGAAAAGAATCTTAGAATAGAATGCGTAGAGAAAAGGACCAAGCATAGTAGCCCAATTTAAAAAAAGGAAAAAGGTTTGTAAATAAACAAACGAAGGGCAACAGGAGGATGCCTTGGCGACACATGGCGAAGAAGGACGTGGCAAGCTGCGAAAAGCTTCGGGGAGCCGCAAGCAGGCTTTAATCCGGAGATATCCGAATGGGGAAACCCGGCCGATTAGAAATCGGTCACTTCCATATGAATATATAGTATGGAAAGAGTGAGACCCGCTGAAGTGAAACATCTCAGTAAGCGGAGGAAAAGAAAGCGAACGCGATTCCCTCAGTAGTGGCGAGCGAAAGGGGAACAGCCTAAACCAGAGAGATTTATCTTTTTGGGGTTTGGACTTCGATATAGTATTGCATAGGATAGAAGAACGGTATGGAAAGGCCGACCAAAGAGGGTGATAGTCCCGTACTTGAAATCCGAAGTAAACTTAGGAGTATCCAGAGTAGCACCGGACACGTGAAACCTGGTGTGAAGACGTGCAGACCACTGCATAAGGCTAAATACAAGGTGTCGACCGATAGTGAACAAGTACCGTGAGGGAAAGGTGAAAAGAACCCCTGTTAGGGGAGTTAAAAGTACCTGAAACCTGTTGCCTACAAGCGGTCAGAGCTTCGAATGAAGTGATGGCGTACCTTTTGCATAATGGGCCTAGGAGTCAATATTAGTTGCGAGCTTAAGCGTTTACGACGTGGAGGCGAAGCGAAAGCGAGTTTGAATAGAGCGAAAGTAACTAGTATTGCACCCGAAGCGGAGGCGATCTAGCCATGGCCAGGTTGAAGCATCGGTAACACGATGTGGAGGACCGAACCCATTAACCTTGAGAAGTTAAGGGATGAGCTGTGGTTAGGAGTGAAAGGCTAATCAAGCCCCGTAATAGCTGGTTCTCTCCGAAATATATTTAGGTATAGCGTGATATGTTTATTAGAGGGGGTAAAGCACTGAAAAGGCTAGGGCTCACACCCGAGTACCGAACCTTATCAAACTCTGAATACCTCTAAATATAATATCGCAGTCAGTCAGTGGGGGATAAGCTTCATTGGCGAAAGGGAAACAGCCCAGACCATCGAATAAGGTCCCAAAGTTAATACTAAGTGGTACGAAGGAGGTAGATTTTCTTAGACAATGGGGATGTTGGCTTAGAGGCAGCCATCATTTAAAAAGTGCGTAATAGCTTACCCATCGAGAGAGTTTGCGCCGAAAATGATCGGGACTAAAGTATTACACCGAATTTGTGGATAATAGCAATATTATGGTAGGAGAGCGTTCCAACATCGTAGAAGGTTGAGCGGAAGCGAGGCTGGAGAGGTTGGAAGTGAGAATCTAGGCATGAGTAACGAAAAGTATGGTTAAAATCCATACCGCCGTAAGGATAAGGTTTCCTGGGGAAGGTTCGTCCGCCCAGGGTTAGTCGGGAGCTAAGGCGAGGCCGTAAGGAGTAGTCGATGCACATTAGGTTAATAATCCTAAACCTGCGATATAATGTTTGAGATGTATATTGACGGATTTGTGAATGCGAGCTGGGTGATGAACGTCCCAGTCTAAGGCAATGGAAGTTGCTGGGGACTTTGAGGCTACGGCCGAGAGGGATTCGCAGTGGCAAGTTCCAGGAAAATTTATACATTTAGTTATTTAGCAGCCCGTACCGCAAACCGACACAGGTATCCGGGATGAGTATTCTAAGGCGCGTGAGTTAAATCTCCCCAAGGAACTCGGCAAAATGGCCCCGTATCTTCGGTAGAAGGGGTGCCAACGCGAGTTGGTCTCAGTAAAGAGGCCCAACCGACTGTTTATCAAAAACACAGCTCTCTGCTAAATCGAAAGATGACGTATAGGGGGTGACACCTGCCCGGTGCTGGAAGGTTAAGAGGAGGAGTGCAAGCTCCGAATTGAAGCCCCAGTAAACGGCGGCCGTAACTATAACGGTCCTAAGGTAGCGAAATTCCTTGTCGGGTAAGTTCCGACCTGCACGAATCGTGTAACGAGTTGGGTGCTGTCTCAGGGAGATGCTCAGTGAAATTGTAGTCGCGGTTAAGATGCCGCGTACCCGCAGAAGGACGGAAAGACCCTATGAACCTTTACTATAATCTGATATTGTCGTTTGACTTTTAATACGTAGAATAGCTGGGAGGCTTTGAGACGGTGCTTCAGGGTATCGTTGAGCCGCAATGTGAAATACCAGTTTTTAACTGTTAGGCGTCTAACCTCTATCCGTAAGCCGGAGGGGGGACAGTGTTAGAGGGTTAGTTTGACTGGGGCGGTCTCCTCCTAAAAAGTAACGGAGGACTGCGAAGGTTCCCTCAGACCGGTTGGTAATCGGTCGGCGAGGATATGGCTAAAAGGGAGCTTAACTGTGAGACCTACAAGTCGAGCAGATGGGAAACCAGGCCCAAGTGATCCGGCGATAGTTCGTGGGAACGTCGTCGCTTATGGGATAAAAGGTACTCTAGGGATAACAGGCTGATTTCGCCCAAGCGTTCATAGCGACGGCGAAGTTTGGCACCTCGATGTCGGCTCATCACATCCTGGGGCTGTAGAAGGTCCCAAGGGTTTGGCTGTTCGCCAATTAAAGTGGTACGCGAGCTGGGTTCAGAACGTCGTGAGACAGTTCGGTCCTCTATCCTCTGTGGGCGTTGGAAATTTGAGGGGTTCATTCTCTAGTACGAGAGGACCGGGAATGACGTACCGCTGGTGTTCCGGTTGTCGTGTCAACGGCAGCGCCGGGTAGCTAAGTACGGAAGAGATAAGCGCTGAAAGCATCTAAGCGCCAAGCTCCTCCCAAGATTAGATTTCCTTTGAGGGACCAAGTAGACGACTTGGTTGATAGGGCAGATGTGTAAGTGCAGCAATGTATTGAGCTAACTGCTACTAATTACCCGAAAAAGTTTATTTACAATCTTTAACGCCTTTTTTTAAATTGCACTATTATGAATGGTTATGCATTCGTTCTAAGAAGTCTTAAATAAGTCTTACATACAACACTTTCCAAGAAGGCTGAGCGCGAGAGTAAGGAAGAAACGGCAACAACGACGTACTGATGACTCTGGTGATCATAGGCGAGAGGAAACACACGTTCCCATCTCGAACACGCTCGTTAAGCTCTCAGCCGCCGATGGTAGTACGACCCCGCTGTTGTGCGAGAGTAGGTTGTTGCCAGTATTATGAGGCGCAGGCTCGATTGAGCTTGCGCCTCTCTTCGTTTTGTCCAAGACGATTTTGTCCCCTCCCTCTCTTCTTATTTGTTCCCAGTTGTTGTATGTTCTGAGGCGGGACAGCTAAAAAGCTCGGGCGTTTTCGCTTGCCTTGAAGAGCGAAAGTTGGCGGAGGGTTGCCAACGGCGGTTGGAATCACCCGCCTCCGCCCCCCCCATGGGGGCGATAATAAAGTCACATCGGCAAAGCCGATTGCCGCCGGTGCCCTTCATTTAAAATTTTTAAAAAATGGCGCGGAGCGAGGCGATGGCTTGGGAGTGGATTTGACAAATTCGCGCTTCTGTGAGATGGAATTCTTTGGCAATTTCGCCGAGCTTTTTGCCCTTGAAATAATAGCTGTCGAGGACAATCCGCTGTTTTTCAGGAAGGGTGCGCATAATTTTACGGATTTCGCGCGCCATTTCCTTGCGTTCGAGGTCGGCGCGCGGAGTGGAGGCGGTTTCGTCGGCGATTGACTCGATTATGCTGGGCGCGGAGGAGTCTGCTGAATCTGTCGGAGTGTTGACGGATACAAACGTCATCGTCTGGGTGCGCCGCATGATTTTATCGAACTGCTTTTGCGAAACGCCGAGTGCGCCTCGGACTTCTTCGGGAGTGGGCGGACGGAAAAGTTTTTGTTCGAGTTTGAGGACGAGCTTTTCGATATTTTTTGCGTCGTTGCGGGCGGAGCGCGACATGTAGTCGAGGCTGCGAAGCTCGTCGATTATCGCGCCGCGGACGCGCGTTGCGAGATAGCCGTCGAAAGTGTCCTGTCGGACGGGGTCGATTCGCTTGACCGCCGCGGCAAGACCCGCGACGCCCGCGGAATGGAGTTCGTCTATATCGGCGTAGGACGGCAGCCTCCCGCGCATTGAATTTACGACTTTGGCGACAACGGGAAAGTATTTTACGAATATTTCCTGCTGAAACTTTGTGAGTTCGCGGGAGTCGGATTGGGTTGCCGTTTTTGTTGACATTGCAGAGTCTTTCTAATGGGATGTCCCGAGTTGGCGTCGGGAGAACGGGGCAAATGGATTTATCGTCCGATTTAGTTTAAGAATAAGCCCCTTTTTTTGTTTTGGTCGTAATTATTTTTATGATTTGGTTTTTTGCGTTGCTTTTATTTTCGTTAATCAACTCGGTAACGATTTGATTAACCAGCGGTTCAAGCTCGAAGGGCGCTTGATTTCGGGATTGCACGGCGTCGGGGCGCTGTGGTGGGCGGTAGATGTTGACGGCTTTTTGGCGTTGTTGGGAGATGCGTGAGTTTTTGCGGGGGTACGCGTTTTGGGTTGACGCATTTTGAAGCACGGATAAAGTTTTGTCCCTTTAATTGGAGTCGGTTTTGGCTATGGGTTTATCCGTTATAGTTCGGCATTTTTTGAGGCGCGGTGCGGTTTTGTTGTGCGCGGCGCATATGGCTATGTCGGCTTTCGCGGAGGGCTCGGAGCCTACGGAAGTCTCGGGCGGAGGCGCGGAGAATGCCGAGGTTGCGGACGTTTCGGAAAATTCGGGGACGGTATCGGAAGCCGTGTCGGACTCGATTACGGATGTCGAAAAGCCCGTAATCAGGTTTGTGTTGTCGACGGGCGAGACGCTTATCGGCGAAGTCATTTCGCGCGACGATGTGAGTGTGGAGATTAAAAATTCATACACGATAATAAAATTTCCGTCTCGTCTCGTGTTGAATGAAACGCTCGAACAGGTCGTTCCCGAGCCCGCCTCCGCGCCGATTGCCGAAAAGATTATGGCGGAAAAATCCGACGACGAATGGCGGCCGTTTTTCGGCTCGGAAAAATCTGTCGTGGGGCGCAATGACCCGCTTTATACTTATTTGAGGGGAACTCGCAAGGCGTATCGCGATTTTATGGACTCGATTGTGCCCGAGGGGTTCAGCGCAAAATTCAGTATCGGATACAGCAACGAGGTGACGACGCTTGCTAAGGACAAGCTCTATTTGTATTTGACTGCGATGCACGAATGGGACGATATGAGTTTTTCGCTGACGGGTTTTTACAACTATGAATGGCAGAAGACGTTTGCGGGGGTCGAGACTACGACTACCGATAAATACGGGCTTTCGGGCGATTACAGGTGGTCGTTTTGGGGGCGGGAATCGGACTGGTTTTTGTCGGTGTTTTCGTCTTACAGGCACGATTCAATCAAGCAAATTTACCACCAATGTGACGAGTTTGTTGCGTTGGGTTATGACTTCAAATTTCCGCGCTGGGGCTTTAAGTGGTCTGTTGCGGTCGGCCCCGGAGCGCGGTATATCAATGCTGCGGGTTTCGACAGGCATTTGGTGCCGATGGGGTATGTGAACGAGTCTTTGACGTGGGATTTAACCGAATTGTTGCGCTTTGAGCACACGGGGCTTTTCGGACTCGATGTCGAGACGAGCGATTACGGAACGGCGTATGTTATGGCGGGGCTTGTGTTCGCTCCCGAGGGGATTGTTTCGATTGCTCTGCGCTACACGATTGACTACGACGGGGTGAAATCGCAGATTACGGACGAGCGCAAGCTGATTTTGTCGCTCGAAATCCCGATAACAAATAGTGTTAAAAAGTAGCGTTTTTTTGATTTTCGGTGATTGGCGTTATGCGTTTATCGCGCGGGGATTGTTATCGCGCGACGTATGCGGTGTAGGTGTGTGGCGGAATAGGGTTGTATTTTTATCGAATTTTTGAAAACGGTCCCTCATGCGAAAGTGCATTCCGATTTTGCAGGGGATTTTTTCGCGTTGTTTGCGGAAATCTGAAAAATGAGATTTGATTTATTAGGACATTTTTTGACAACACGCGGGTGGATGCTTTTCTCTGTGCCGCGAGCGTTGTGCTTTGTGTTGCCGTATAGTGTTCTGTGTTTTTTGTGGGGTATGGGATTTTTTTGAACGGGGCGTATTTGCAGTGCGGGTTGAGGGGTTATAAGACATGAATTGCCCTGTTTTTCGCCCGATTCAGCCGAAGATACATCAATACCTTGTTCCAAGCTTTGGCCTGATTTATGAAGTCAAAGTCAGTGGATTTAACCTTGAAGACCTTATGCCGCCTTTTATCCGTCTTCCGAAAACCAAATCCTATACTGTAAACGGGCTTGTCAGGATTGTCGTAGGGTTGAATGTCTGATAGAATTTGCATTTGAGTTGTTAGGGCGACTTGCAAAAGACAAAAGCAGAGAATGAATCAGATTCACAGAAGGCAGTTTTGCTACCCAAAGTGTTACTAACTGTTACTGTCTTGAAAAATAGGTAGAAAAAAAGCAATTCACGAAAAATTCGTAAATTGCTTAAAATTAAAGAAGCTCTTGATTTGAGGTCAAGAGCTTCATAATATTTTACCCTCTGGCGTCCCCACAGGGATTCGAACCCTGGTCGCAAGAATGAAAATCTTGTGTCCTAACCGGGCTAGACGATGGGGACATTCCAAAGAATTATGTTGTTGTATTGTGCGGACTATTATCCGTGTTGCAAGCTTTTTTTTCGTTTTTTATGAAAAAAATTTCTTCTTGCCCGTCCCGTCTTTCTTTCGATAATTCAGCCTATGCAAAAAAGCAATGTCGCAAAAAGAATTTTAGAGCTTCGCAAGTTAATTGAACATCACGAATTCCTATACAGAATCAAAAATTCTCCCGAAATATCTGACGATGATTTCGATGTTCTTATGCGCGAATTGCGCTCGCTTGAAGCTGAATATCCTGAATTTGCGCAAGTCGGGTCGGTTGCGGGCAAGGTCGGCAGCGATTTATCGGAAGGGTTTATTTCGGTAAGGCATCTCTCGCCGATGTTGAGTTTGGACAATGTTTTCGACACGCGCGAGCTTGAAGACTTCGACGCGCGTCTGCACAAGTTTTTGGGTATTGAGCAGGAGCGGAAGTTTATGTATTCGGTTGAGCCGAAGATTGACGGGGCGGGGGTATCGGCGGTTTATGTCAACGGGCGTCTCGAACGTTTGCTTACGCGCGGCGACGGCGAGATGGGCGACGACATCACGAAGAATGCGTTTGTTTTCAAGAATCTGCCGCAGCGGCTTAAAGAAGGGTATCCCGAGCTTTTGGAGATTCGCGGCGAGGCGTATATGACTGTTGCTGAATTCGAGCGGCTTTCGAAGCTCGCGCTTGAAGCCGAAAAAATCAAGGCTCAGAAGAAATCGAAAGAGCCGCTTTCCGCTGAGAAGATTGCGGAAATAGAGAAGAAGCGTCCGTATGCGAACCCCCGCAACTTGGCGGCGGGAACGCTGAAACTTTTGGACGGCGACATTTTAAGCGGGCGCAATTTATTGGTTGTGTTTTACTCGGTCGGGGCGTCGAAGGGTTTTGAATTGGAGCGTCAATCGCAGCTACCCGAGAAGCTGGAATCGCTGGGGTTGCCCGCCGTCAACTGGCACAAGGTTGCGCTCGGTACAACGGCGGCGTTCGAGAAAATCTGCGAGCTTGAAGAAATCCGCAACGATTTCCCGTTCAACACCGACGGCGCGGTTTTGAAGCTCGACGACTGCTCTCTGCACTCGGACGCTGGCTGGACGGGGCACGCGCCGCGCTGGGCTGTTGCGTGGAAGTATCGCGCGGTTCAGATGACGACGAAGCTTTTGTCGATTGCGCTGCAAGTGGGACGCACTGGGGCGGTGACGCCCGTTGCGGAGCTTGAACCCGTGTTTATTTCGGGCTCGACGGTTTCGCGCGCGACGCTCCACAATGCAAGCTACATTGCCGAAAAGGATATTCGCGTGGGCGACAGTGTGGTGATTGAAAAGGCTGGCGAGATTATTCCCGCGGTGATTCGCGTAGACTTGGCGCGGCGCGCCGAAGGGGCGCGGAAGTTCGAATTTCCGGAATATTGCCCCGAATGCGGTTCGAAATTGAAGATTTACGGCGAGAAAATGCAGCACCGCTGCCCGAATTTGTCGTGCCCACCGCAAGTCAAGGGGCGCATAGAGCACTTCGCCTCGCGCGACTGTATGGATATAAAGGGGCTTGGCGGCGCGGTTGTGGCGGCGTTGGTGGACAGGCTCGGGGTGCGCAGCCCCGCGGATTTGTATATGCTGACGAAGGAGCGATTAATGCTGCTTGATAAAATAAAGGACAAAGCAGCGGAAAATATTTTGGCGGCGATTGAGTCATCGAAGCGTCAGGACTTGGGGAGGCTGATTTTCGGGCTCGGGATTTTGGAAATCGGCGAGCGGTTTGCGAAGGAGCTCGCGCTGAAATTCGGTTCGCTCGACGCGCTGATGAATGCGGGTGTCGACGAAATCAGGTCGATTGAAGGTTTCGGCGGGAAGGCGCGAAATGCGGGCGAATCGGTGCGCGCGCTTTCGGTGCGGGCGTTTTTCGACGATGTGCACAACCGCGAGCTGATTGAGCGGCTCAGGGCGGTAGGCGTGAATTTCAAGTCGCTTGCGGTGTCGGCGGGGAGCAATGAATTTGCGGGCAAGCTTTTTGTTTTGACTGGGACGCTGAAATCTATGGATAGAACCGCCGCAAAAAAGCGCATTGAGGCGTTGGGTGGCAAGATAGGCTCTGGGGTGACGAAGCAGACGGATTTTTTGGTTTCGGACGGGAAGATTGCGGGCAACAAAATGTCGGCGACGTTGAAGCTCGGGACGAAGATTATTTTGGAGGACGAATTTTTGCGAATGCTTGGACGCGCCGAAAACGGCGGCGAAGCCCAGCCCGAATCGGCGGTTGCCGGTGCGGGAGACTCGGGTGTTGGCGAAGCTGCCTCGGCTGGCGAAGCTGCGGCGGAGGGTTCTGTGAAGTCGGAAGCCCCCGCGAATGTTGGTGCGGATTTTGATAGCAATGCGGACGGCGGCGCGGAAAGGTCGGAAGAAAAATCAGAATCAAAAGAAAACGAAATTGGAAAAGCCGAAACTGGGAGTGGCAACGCGGAAAAATCCGAAACGAATGTAGGGAAAGCGGACGGGCAGATGACGTTTGATTTTTAGGTGAATGCTTTTGGGGATTTCATGAAAAATATTTTATGTTAAAAACGGTCTGTCGTCAACTTTTACTAACTGTTTTTATTTTTTTGGCGGTAGCTTTTGCGGTTATTTCGTTCGTGGCTGGTGGCAGGCGGAGTCGATGAAATCGACTATTGGAGCGTGGCGGGGAACACTGCGGGTTGTGGTCGCCGACATCGGCGGAGACTGTGGGGAATGCGCAAGTCACTAAAAGCAGGAATAGTTTTTCTCGGTTCACGTTAGAAATGCCGAACTTGAATGCGAATCGTGCCAAGGTTTATCGGGAGTGCGGAATCTGCGGAAAGCGCGTGTTTGTGTTGCACTGTGTTATGAAATGCGGCGTTTGGGGTCGGTTTTTTTTGATGTGGTGCTCCGGCGCGTAGCAACATAATGCGAAAAAATGTCTCGCCAAATTGCGGGGGATTTTTTTAGGGTTTTGGGTTTATGAAGAAGGCTTTTATTTTCGATTTTGACGGGACACTTTCGGAGACGTTCCCGCTTATTTTGGAGTCGGTCGACATTGCGTATCGGCGTTTGGGACTTGTTCCGCCGACTAAGGAGGTTTTGTTCGCAAACTTTGGCCCGAGCGAGCGCGGTATGATTAAGCGCATTACTCCCGACAGGGCGGACGAATTGTTTTCGCAATATTTGAAAGCCTCGGAAGAGATAATTGCCGAGCGCGGATTGAAGGCGTTCGACGGCATCGAAGAGGTTCTTGCGGCGTTGAAGTCGGCGGGGGTGAAGATTGCGCTCATTACGGGCAAGAGCGAGGAATCGCTGAGGCTGACGCTTGCGGCAATCGGGCTTGGGAAGTATTTCGACTTGCTCAAATGGGGCGACGAATCGGGCTCGGTCAAGCCGCGGAGGCTGCGCGAAGTCTTGTCGGATTTTGCGCTTATGCCCGAAGACGCCGTTTACATCGGCGACTCGGTTCAAGACATCAAGGACTGCCGCGAAGTCGGCGTGCCGATTTTATCGGCGGCTTGGGCTGACTGTGCCGATGTGTCGGCGTTGGAGGCGCAATCGCCCGACGCTGTGCTGCGTTCGCCGAAAGAGATTTTGGCGTATTTGTAATTCGGAATTTTTCGGGGGGCGATGTAGCGGCGCAAAAAATGCGCGTCCTTTTTTCGGGGGACGCGCGTTTTTTATGCGGATTTAAGTAGAATTTTTCTATTCGATAGCCGCCCTGATTTTTTCGACAATCCGCTCGGGCGAGAGACCGAACTGGGCGCGGAGTGTCGCGACATCGCTGCCGTGCGGTATGAATTTGTCGGGCCAGCCGATTGTCAGAAGCCGACATTTCTTGTTGTTCGCAAGCAATGTTTCGCCGACTGCCGAGCCGAAGCCTCCCTCTACTACATGGTCTTCGAGGGTGATGATTGTCTTGTTCGCGTCGGCGTGTTGCAGGAGCAGGTCTTTGTCGAGCGGCTTGACGAAGCGGGCGTCGACGACGCCGAGTTCTATGCCGAGCTCGCTTTTGATTGTGTCGGCGGCGGCGAGGGCGTCTTTAAGCATATTGCCGAGTGCCCAAATGCAGGCGCGTCCGTCCGACTTGCGAACTTCCCGAGCCTTACCGATTTCGAGCAATGCGGGAGTGTCCTTTATTTTTACGCCCTCAGCCTTGCCTCGCGGGTAGCGGATAAATGTGGCGGTGGGCGTATGCAACGATGTCCAGAGCATATCGGTAAGTTCGTCCTCGTTCGATGGCTGCATTACGACTGCATTCGGAATCGGACGCAGGAAGGAGATGTCGAAAAGCCCGTGGTGGGTCGCGCCGTCGTTGGGGCTTAATCCCGCCCTGTCCATACAGAAGACGACGGGCAGTTTTTGCAGGCAGACATCGTGCAGGGCGCAATCGTAGGCGCGCTGCATAAATGTCGAATAGATTGCCACGACGGGCTTTATCCCTTCGCAAGCCAAGCCGGCGGCGAATATTGCCGCGTGTTCCTCGGCTATGCCGACGTCGTAGAACTGTTCGGGCAGGTTGTTTTTGAGAAATGAAAGCCCCGTGCCCGACGCCATTGCGGCGGTTATACCGACTACTTTCTTGTCGGCCTTCGCAAATTTCAGCAAAGCCTCCCCGAAGACGTCCTGATAGTTGGGAATTGACTTGTCTTTTGCCAGCGACTCTCCCGTCTCGACATTATACGGCGACGCGCCGTGGAATTTTTCGGGGTTCTTTTCCGCCACGGGCAAGCCCTTGCCCTTTTTGGTGACAATGTGAAGAACGACGGGTTTGTTCGCGCTTTTGCAATATTTCAGGTAGCGTTCGAGTGTGGGAATGTCGTGGCCGTCGATTGGCCCGACATACATCATTCCGACATTTTCGAACACTGTCGAAGGCAGGACAAGACCCTTTATGCTCTTGTGGATTTTTTCGTTAACTTCGACGGCGGAATCGCCGAGAATTTTTTTGAGAAACTCGTTGGTGTCGGAATAGAGTTTGCTGTAATAGGGGTTTGTGAGAATGTTGTTGAGGTGTTTCGACATCGCGCCGACGTTTTTGGCTATCGACATTTTATTGTCGTTCAGCACGACTATCATCTTTTTGGTGGTTGTCGAAATGTTGTTGAGTGCTTCGAGCGAGACGCCGTTTGAAATGGAAGCGTCGCCGACCACGGCTATGACGTTTTCGTCGGTGCCGTTGCGGTCGCGGGCGGCGGCAAACCCGAGAGCCGCCGAGAGCGCGGTGCCCGCGTGCCCCGCGCCGAATGCGTCGTGCGGGCTTTCGCCGCGGTTGCAAAAGCCGCTTATGCCGCCCGTCTGGCGCAGGTTGCCGAATATCTCGCCTCCGCGTCCCGTAAGGATTTTATGGGTGTAGCACTGGTGCGAGACATCGAAAATGATTTTGTCTTTCGGGGTTTCGAAGACGCGGTGCAGGGCTATGGTAAGCTCGATTACACCGAGATTGGGGCTGACGTGCCCGCCCTTTTGCGAAGTGACGTCGATGATTTCGCGCCGGATTTCCTCGGCAAGTTGGGGCAGCTTCTCTGCGGGAAGCTTTTTTAAATCTTCGGGTGATTTTATTTTTTCCAACATTTTAAGGGCTTTTGCGTTTTGTTTTTGAGCGTATCGGCGGGGAAGGGGTGGTGTTGCTTGCGGCGGTGCGGGTTATTCGCGCGGCTCGGCGTTTACGTCGAAGTCTTCCTCCGCGCCAGTGTTGTCGATTTTACGGATTTTCAGTTCCGCCTGAGCCAATCGAGCTTTGCAGACGTCGAGGCAGCGTTTGGCGCGCTCGTATTTTTCGAGCGATTCGTCGAGTGTCGGCGACGCGCTTTCGAGTTCTTCGAGCAGTTTTTCAAGTTCCGCCAAAGTAGTTTCGAAATCTGGTTCGGTTTTATTCTTAGAAGCCATTATTGTCCGAGTCTTACACACGCGCGCATTTTTGCCAAGCATAAAATTGCGGTGGTGTGCAAGGGGGCGAATTGGACGGGCGGCGTTGTTGTGTATAAAATCGGGGGGATGGGTTTGCGGCTCTTTGGTTATTTGCGGGGATGTTATTCGGGGCGGGTTGTTTTGTTTTCGGCAGACGCCGAAGTTGCGATGTCAGCGCGTTTTTTTTGTTCGTAATATGTTTAAAACAAAAAATATACTAAATTTTTTGCTGGACATTTATTTTTCTTTGTGCCTTAATTGAGAATAAGGTGGTCTATGTTATGGACTGGCGGGGCGTTTTTTGCGTTTCGCTTTCGGCGGCGGTCTTTATTCTTTCGGAATGGGATCGGCTCTTTTGGAACTTCGGGCGGGTGTCGCTTTTTGTGGCGGTTTTTCGGGGTTCGAAAAGAATTGTGGTCGCTTCGGTTCGTCGCTTGGGCTGCAACGTTTTACATTCGGAATACAATATGGCTATCAAGAAAAACATCGGAAAAATAAATTTGAAATCTTCCTACGCTTATCTCATTGAAAAGAAATGTGAAGGCGATGAATTTACGGAAGAGGAAGTGCGCAATATTGTCGATTCCATTTTGGACGACGAAATGCCCGACTACCAGTTGGCTGCGCTTATTATGGCGATATTTTTCAAGGATATGGCAGCTCAGGAAACCGCTTTTTTTGCCGATGAGATGATTGGCACGGGCGAAACCCTCGACCTCTCAAATCTGTCGAAGCCAAAAGTTGCCAAGTATTCCACGGGCGGCGTCGGCGACAAGACAACGATGATTCTTTCGGCAATCGGAGCAGCGTGCGGCGTTGTGATTCCCTCGATGTGCAGTGCAGACGAGGACTTTGTCGTGAGTGTGCACGACAAGCTTTCGTCGATTCCGGGGTTCAAGACAAAACTTTCCTTGCGCGATTTCGAAAAGCAGCTTTCTACTGTCGGCTGCGCGATTTGCGAGCACGACGCATCTATTTCGCCCGTCGACGAAAAGCTTTTCAAAATGCGCCAAAATACGGCAACCATTGCGAGTTTGCCGCTGATTACGGCGAGTGTGCTCAGCAAGAAGTTTGCGGTGGGCTCGGAAGGGTTGGTTGTGGACGTAAAGTGGGGCAACGGCTCTTTCATCAAGGACTTGGAGCAGGCAAAGCAGCTTGCGCGCACCATCACCCGCGTTGCGCGTGTGATGAAACACCGCTGCGTCGCACTTGTTACAGATATGAGTCAGCCGCTGGGCAACTCGGTCGGTATGGGTTTTGAGGTTTTGGAGGCTCTGGATTTTCTGCGCGGCAATGGCGCGGAAGATATGAAGGAGCTTGTGCTCAAACTCGGTATGGAAATTTTGAGGCTTGCGGGCGTTGCGGGCTCGACGCTTTCGGCTAAGCAAGCTGTCGAACGCGCCATTGAAGACGGTTCGGCGTATAAAAAATTTCTCGAAATGATTAAATCCCAAGGCGGTGCGGCAGCGTGGCTTGAAGATCCGTCGAAGTATCCGATGCCCAAGCATGTGCGCAAGTTACCCGCCCCCAAGCGCGGCTATGTGCACAACATCAATGCCGGTCAGATTGCCCGCGGTGTGCAGATTTTGTCGACATCGAAATCGGGCAAGGTTGATCCGTTTGTCGGTGTCACGGAAGTCAAGAAGATTGGCACTCAGGTCAAGCAAGGTGAGCCGCTCTTGATGATTCACTACAATGACGAATCGAATCTCGATTCGGCGATTGACTATTTCCGCAATGCATACAGACTTGCGCCGCGCCGTCCGTCGGCGTCTACGATTGTTGTCGAACGTGTCGCCTAAAAAAACGGGCGAGGGTATGCCTCTTTGGAGGTGAATTTATTTACAAAAAAAGGCGTTCAGAAGAACGCCTTATGTAGCGGACAGACAAAGCAACATTGCAAAGCAATTTGCGCCTGTGCCCTAAATTTAAAATAATTCACCGTCATTAAAGAAACGCGTCTTCACCCGTTTTAGCTATTGGCTATCGGGCTTTGTCGATACGTTCTATAAGCTCCTGCGGCGAGCGCACTTCAAGTCCGATGATAGTATCCAAAACCTTCCCGTCGGGCGAAAGCACAACAATAGTGGGGAACCCGCGCAACTGAAACTTTTCGGCAAGTGCCTTATTCTTGGCGGCAAATTCCTTGCTCTTGGGTTCGCCATACCTGTCAAAATCGGCAATTACAACGTGGAGCTTTTCGTCGGCATACTTCGCAAAGTCCTTTGTCTTGATAACAAACTTGTGCATCATCTGACACGGCGGACACCAGTCCTGCCCAGAGAATTCGAGCATAACCTTTTTGCCGTCTTTCTTGGCGGCGGCCATAGCCTTGTCGAAATCGGCTTCCACCTTGACCTCGGCGGCTTTTGCCTCCGATTTAAGTCCTGCGGGTGCTGCCTGCTGTGCCATACTCATGGGAGTGGCGCAAAATGCCGACAACACCGCCATAAAAAAATACGTTCTCTTGCTGATTCTTTTCATGTCAAAAACCTTTCAGGCACATTATCGTAAAACATACCCGAATTTTAAGTTAGAACGAGGAAATTTTTATTTTTTCGCGGGCTTGTCGAAGAACGACAAATCCCATTCGTTATACCACCTTATGACGGGCAGGCCATCTTCCCATTCGACGGGGAGGAAAACATAGCGGCCGTCGAGCGCATCGCGGGGCGTCCATCTGTCGCCGAGATAAATGAACGCGTCCTTCCTGCCTTCAACCTTGATTACCGCCGTGCTCTGGGTCTTGAAAGTGTCGGCAGTCTGCTGGGGAACATTGTCGATTTTCGCCTGCTCGTTGAGCTTCGTGCGAATGCGGTAGTTTGATTCCGAAGCGTTAAGCCCGCGGGTTCTGTCGCCGAGATACTTCCACTCTCCCATCATAGAGTCCGCAACCGACACCCTGAACGGATTCGGTGCCCAGCCCGTGCAGTGCGACGAGAACATAAAATACTTGCCGTCCTTCTTGAAAATCGCGGGCGCTTCGTTGTACATATCGGGGTGGACGCGCTTGAATTTACCCGTGAAGCCGAGATAGTCGTCGGTGAGCTCGTTGATATGGATTGTGGCGTTTTCTTCGGAGGAGCAGACCAGATACGCCTTGTCGTCGTCATCAACAAACACGGTCATATCGCGCGCCATTTGGCCTCCGTCGAAATCAATAAGGAACTTGTGCCCGTAGTATTTGCTCGTTTTCGCGTCAGGCCTGAAATTCGCCGTGCGCCAGTTCGGCAGCTCTTTTTCCATTTTCGCGCGCGACTGCTTCAAAACAGCCTCTTCGCCGATGGGATACTTTTTCGGATTCGGACGGAACGAGCCGATATACTCATACGGCCCCGTGATTTTGTCGGCAACCGCAACGCCGCAACGCGCGGTTTTGTAGTCGTTGCTTTCCTTGGCAATCACGTCGAAGTCGGTCGACGCGGCAGTCTTGCCCTTGCGGAATTCGAGGTGCATCCACATGACATACTTGCCCGTCTTCTTGTTGAATACGACCTTCGGACGCTCCAAGACAGTGCCGATAATTATGTCGCTGCCCGCCTTTTTGTCCATTTTAAGGGAAATGCCTTCGTCCTTCCAGTTGTAGAGGTCGGCGGAGCTGTAACAGTGGACGCCCACAACCGCCTTGTTGCCGAGATTGCCGCAAACCTTGTGCTCGCCGAACATGTAGTAGCGGCCGTTGTCGTAGATAACCCCCGCGCCGTGCGCGTTAACGTACCTGCCGTTGTTGTCGAGCAGCACCTTCCCGGGCGAGAACGTCTTCGCGGGCGGAACAAGCGCCGCCGTGTTTACGCCGGTGTCCGACGCGCACGCGCCAAGGAGCAACACCGACGAAAAAAGAGTGATTAATTTTGCGTATTTTTTCATTGTGAGTATTTTTTTTACTGATTTTGATTTAAGCCGTTTTCCTGTGTGAAGATGTAAAAAGCCCGAGTTCCAAGTCCGACGCGGCGGCGGGAAAATTCCGAACTCCCGCAGCGATTGCGCAACCCGAAAGGCTCCGCGCGCCGCGCCGAAGCCCGCGCGGACTACTCGCGCAACAGAATTCTGTATTCGCCAGACTTCACGCCTTTGAGCACTCCGCCTGCGGCGTCCGAGCCCGCGCTAAGGTTTAGAGGCTCGCCGTTTACGCGCACGGTGTCAAGCTTCTTCGTGGGCAAATGCAAAGTTCCCGTGGCATTCGGCGGAATTGCGACAGTCCATTCCAAAACGCCGTCGCTGCGCCGCCAACTTGACGCCGCGCGTCCATACGGCGTTTCGAGCGACGCCGAGGCAAACGACAGTTTCTCCGAAGTCTTCGGCGCAAAAACAATGTTCTTGTAGCCCGCCGCCGACTCGTCATTCCAAAGCCCCGCGACATCGCCGTAAAGCCATTGGCCAACCGCGCCATAGGCATAGTGGTTGAAGGAATTCATATTCGCGTCGCCGAAACCGTCCTTTTTCGAGAAACTGTTCCAGCGTTCCCACATAGTCGTAGCCCCCTGATTGACGGTATATAGCCACGACGGATACGTTTCGGTAAACAGCAGCCTGTAAGCCAAGTCGCTGCGCCCGAATTTCGTGAGCACAGCGTTTATAAGCGGCGTCCCGACAAACCCCGTGCGCAGGTGGTAGTCGGCGCGTTCGAGCGTTTTGAGGAACTTTTCGAACGCCGCCGCGCGCATATTTTCGGGCAGAATGTCGAACGCAAGCGCAAGCAAATACGACGTCTGACAGTCGTTGTCGACAGTTCCGTCGGGCTTCAAATACGCCGCATTGAACGCCGCGCGAACCTTCCCGCCGAGCGCGTCAAACCGCGCGGCGTCCTCGGAGTGCCCCAAAATTCGGGCGATTTTCGCCATAATGTCGACATCGCGGACAAAATAGGCTGTCCCGATGAGCTTCTTGGAGGCGTCGCCGCGCCCGAGCGGCGCATACGGTTGCAGCCAGTCGCCATAGGCGGTTTCGGGACGGATATAGTTCTTGGAAGTGCGCTCCATAAACGCAATCCATTTTTTCATGGCTTCGTAGTTGTCGCGTAAAATTTTTTCGCCGCCGTAGGCGCGGTAAACCTCCCAAGTGCAAATCACGCCCGCGTCCGCCCACGCCGCATTGCCGCGGTTCTTGAACCAGCCCGTCAGATTGCGCTTTTTTGGCGCAATGTCGGGATACGCGCCGTCGTCCGATTGTCCGTCGCGCACGTCGGTGAGCCACTTGCTAAAAAACGCGTCGACATTCATATTGAACGCCGCAGTCGGGACAAACACTTGGGCGTCGCCCGTCCAGCCCAAACGCTCGTCGCGTTGCGGACAGTCTGTGGGAATCGAAAAGAAATTACATCTCTGCCCCCATTGAATGTTGCTTTGCAACTGGTTGACTTTCGCATCGGAACACACGAAAGAGCCAATCAGTTCCAAATCGCTGTAAACTACTTTGCCTTCCAGCCAGTCGGCAGACGCTTCGATTTCCTCGGGCAACCCGCTGAGCTCCACATACCTGAACCCGTGGAACGTGAGCGAAGGCTCGTATTCGGCAACGCCGTATTTGCCGCAAATGAACGTGTCGGTGCTCTTGGCGGTGCGGTAGTTTTCGGTGTAAAGATGTCCGTCGCTTTTGAGCATTTCCGCATAGCGAATCGTGATTTCGCGCCCCGGCATAGACGGGACTTTTATCTTCGGCCAGCCGACAATGTTCTGCCCGAGGTCGAAAATATACGTTCCCGCGCCGACCTTGCGCACCGAAACGGGATACAGCGTTTCCTTCACGACAATCGGCTGCGCCCTGTTGGGACAAATCGCGGGCAGTTCGCCAATATTCTCGACTTTGACTTCGCGCCAGCCCGAGTCGTCGAACTTGTCGCCGCCGCCGAAAAGACCCCAGAGATTTTTGAACGCCCGCGGCGTCGCGGCGTCGTTCCAGCCGTCTTGTTGCAGACGCGCGTCGTAGACTTCGCCCTCGAAAATATCCGCGCTTACAACCGCCCCGCGCGACCACTTCCAAGAGGCGTCGGTCGCGACAGTGCGCACAGTGCCGTCTTCAAATTCGACTTCAAGCTGAAACAACAGCTTCGGGTCGTCGCCATAAGTGCACGAGTCGAACAAAAAGCCCGAGCGCCCCGCATACCAGCCGCCGCCGAGCAACACCCCGACAGCATTCCCGCCCGAGCGCAAATAGCCGGAAACATCATACGTCTGCGCCTGAACGCGCACGCCGTAGTCCGTCCAGCCCGTGCCCCAAAAATCGCGCCCGACTTTCTTGCCGTTGATGTAAAGCTGGAAAATTCCGAGCGTAGAAATATACGCGCGCGCCTTCTTAATCTTCGCCGAGCCGAGCGAAAACTCCTTGCGCATATATGCGGGCTTGTCGCCGCCAAGCTTGACTTCGCGCCGCTTTTCCCCCATCGGACGAATCTCCTTGCGGAAGACGGGCTTTTCGCCCGAACTAATCCACTTCGCCACCCAGTCTGAGTTCTTCAACAAACCGAATTCGAACGTCTTAACGTCAGACCATTCCGATTGCCCGCCCTTCTCGTCCCAGAAGGCGACTTTGTAAAAATATTTCGCCCGCGCCGCCGAAATTTCAGCCCCGCCATACGGCACCTTCACCGAGCGGTCCGAAACAACTTTACCCGAGTCCCACACGGGATTTTTTTCGAGATTCTCCTCCGAGTCCGCAACTACAATCCGATACGCCGTCTGCATAATCCCTTGCCGAATCGCGGGCAGCTTCCACGAAAACGACAGTCCCGATAAATCATAGCCCAACGGATTGTCGAAAAATTCGCCGCACCGCACATCGACAGGCTTCATCGAGCCGAAAGCCGCCGACAAAAAACATACCCCGAAACATAAAATCGAAACCGAAAATTTTTTCATATGATAGATAAAAGTTGTGTGAATTTAGCTGTTTCGGAAGATAACAAAACCCGACTATAACCGTCAAGATTTTTCACATGGAAAGTCCAACATATTTCTACAAAACCCAACAAAAAAAGAGATTCGGGCGAACCCGAACCTCTTACGAACACAAAGTTAAAAGGAGAAATCAACTTACTTTGCTTGCGCAGGCGCAGCGGGAGCTTTCGGGCATTGAGCCTTCGGGCATTGAGCTTTCGGGCAGTCCTTCTTCTGCTGACATTGCGTTTTAGCGCAAGCTTGCGGACACGCACCCTTCGGACACACGCAGGGATTGCACGCGCAAACACAGTTCGACTGCTTTGCACACGCCGATTTACTACACGAGCCGCAACACGCCGACAACGCGAACGCCGCAACTGCAACCATACTTAATGCTATAATTTTTTTCATAATAATATCCTTTCAAAAGTAGTTTCTCGTAAAAACCTCTTGTAGGTTAAGATACTTTCAATACCCAAACCGAATGAATTAGACCCCCACTTCCACCAAAAGTTCCCACCCCATTAAAATTTTTTTTGTTTTTTATATGTCTCGAAAGCGGCGCGGATTGCTGCGCAATACCCGCTTTACTTTAACAAATAGTCAAAGGCGGGATTGGCTTTGCCAACCGCCGCCACTTTCGGAACAATAAAAGTGTTGCGTTGGGGAGGGTGGAGTTTGTATAGTGGAGGTTGTTTTATGGAAAAAAGTCGGAAAGTAGCAGTTATCGATTACGGAATGGGCAATTTGCGCAGCGTGTTGAAGGCGTGGCAAACTGTCGGGGCGGACGCGCGCCTGATTACATCGCCAAAGGAAATGGCGTGCGCGGACGTCGTCGTTTTTCCGGGGCAGGGATGCATTGTCGATACAATGAAACTTTTGAAATCGACGGGGTTCGACTGCGCAATAAAAGATTGGATTGCCGCGGGCAAGCCGTTTTTCGGTATTTGTCTGGGATTGCAGGCTTTGTTTGAATTTTCCGAAGAGGGCGGCGGCGTGGAATGTTTGGGCGTGCTCAAAGGCTCGGTCGTGAAACTGCGCGTGGCAAAGGGCTTCAAAGTTCCGCATATGGGCTGGGACAATGTGGCATTCGACAGGGCGAAGAATCCGCGCCTGCTCGACGGTATCGGAGACGCCGACCAGTTCTATTTCGTGCACAGCTACTGCGTCGACTGCCGCGACGCCGACGCGGTTTTCGGCAAAACCGAATACGGCGGCGTGGAGTTCACGAGCGCGGTGCTCAAAGGGAATATGGCGGCAACGCAATTCCACCCCGAAAAGAGCCAGACAAAAGGCTTGACGCTTTACCGCAATTTCTTAGATTTCGCAAAATAGCAACCTCAATTTTTATCACGAAGCAACAATGGACAAACCAGAAACAGTAGCACTTAACGTCGGGGGAAAGACGTTCGAATTCCCCGTAGACATAGCAACGACGGGCGAAAAGGCCATAAATATATCGAAGTTGCGCGCTCAGACGGGTTACGTTACCATTGATGACGGGCTGGCGAACACCGCCGCCTGCGAGAGTTCCATAACTTACGTCAATGGCGAAAAGGGGATTTTACAATATCGCGGTATCCCGATTGAGGTCTTGGCGGAAAATTCCACGTTCACCGAAACGGCGTATTTGATAATCTACGGCAAGCTGCCGACGCGCACGCAGATGAACGATTTCTCCCAAAAAGTGTTGCGCAACGCGAGCCTGCACGAGGGTATGATGCACTTCTTCGACGGCGGTTTCCCGTTTACGGCGCACCCGATGGCGATTCTGTCTTCGCTGCTGAACTCGGTCGGGTGCTACTATCCGCAAATGGTCACAAACCAGCGCGAGCAGGACTTGGAGCACTTCGACGACGCCGCCGCGCTGCTTATCAGCAAAGTGCGCACAATCGCCGCTATGGCATACCGCATGAAAAACGGGTTGCCGATGATTTATCCCAAGCGCAACTTGGGTTATGCGCAGAACTTTTTGCATATGATGTTTTCCGAGCCGTATCACGAATACTATCCGAACGACGACATCGCGAAGGCTCTCGACCTCATTCTGCTTCTGCACGGCGACCACGAGCAAAACTGCTCGACTTCGACCGTCCGCATTGTGGCAAGCTCGGGCGCGAATTTGTTCTCGTCGGTATCGGCGGGCGTGTGCGCCCTCTGGGGGCCGCTGCACGGCGGGGCGAACCAGCAGGTTATCCAAATGCTCGAATATATCCGCAATTCGGGCGGCGACATCAACAAGTTTATCGAGGAAACAAAGCATGGCAAGCGTCGGCTTATGGGGTTTGGACACCGCATTTACAAGACCTACGACCCCCGCGCCGTCATTTTGCACGCCGCCGCCGAAAAGGTTTTGCGCGTAATCAAGCGCAAGGATCCGCTGCTTGACATCGCCCAGCGTCTCGAAGACGCCGCGCGCAGCGACAGTTATTTTATCGACCGCAATTTGTATCCGAATGTCGACTTTTACAGCGGACTGATTTTGAGGGCTATCGGTATTCCCGTCGATATGTTCACGGTTATGTTTGCCATCGGCAGAATGCCGGGGTGGATTGCGCACTGGTATGAAGTCGCCTCGCAAGTCAAGGGGCGTATTACGCGCCCGCGCCAGATTTACAAAGGTTTCGGAACTCGCGGCTATGTGAAGATGCGCAACCGCGACGGAGAAAATTCGAGCGATTACGAGTCGGACGAGCACAAAGCCGTCGGCGACTCCCAGCGTTAAAAAAACGTGCGAGGGCGCGTTTCTTTGGTGGTGGTGAATTTTAAAAATGTGAAAAGGCGTTCGCAAGAACGCCTTTTTTTTGTAAATAAATTCACCACCAAAGAAACG